>ERZ772987.13-NODE-13-length-38308-cov-7.17899_pt1 | contig 38308 bp, 30 predicted proteins | sample MGYA00511129_ERZ772987 | MGnify/ENA primary metagenome ERZ772987 (study PRJEB29015, sample SAMEA2738058) | human oral metagenome | biome: human oral; feature: human-associated habitat; material: saliva | place: China | collected 2222 ...
GGATCGCGGTGCACACGCGGGCGACGCCGGGGGTGTAGGCGCGCGAGAGGTCGTCACGGTTGCGCAGCGGCACCTTCGAGTGGATCTCCACCTTGCCGCCGATGTGGCTCATGAAGGTCTGGTCGGAGACCGAGTCGGCGACCACGCCGGGCAGCGCGTTGATCGCGTCGCGCACCTCGCGGCGGTGTTCGGAGTCGCGCATGTCGCAGGTGAGGTCGATGATGATGCGCCCGCGGTCGGAGTCGGCCACGTCCAGGCCCTTGATCTCCGCTCCGGTTGCGGAGACTACGTCGACGATGGACGCGATCGAGGTGGTCTTCTCGTCCACCTCGATACGGTAGGAGGCGGTGTACGACGGCGAAGTGCGCATGTCTATCCTTTCGTTGGGCGCTCGGCCAGGCGGCCTGGCTGTCCTCTGTCGTTCATCCTAGGGACAGTTGGTGGTGCTTCGGTAGGGGAAGGCCACAACGTGGACAGGTGCGCGCGGTGAGGGACGAGGCCGGGGCATCGTTCCGCTTGCCCCTGCACCGGGTGGGTGGGTAGTCGAGATATGCGGGAGGGGCCGGGATCGCGTTCGATCCCGGCCCCTCCCGTGTCAGCAATAACCTCAGGCGCCGACCATCTCCATGATCAGCTCACGCACGCGGGCGGCGTCAGCCTGCCCGCGGGTGGCCTTCATGACCGCGCCGACGAGGGCGCCGGCCGCCTGGACCTTGCCGCCCTTGATCTTGGCGACGATGTCGGGGTGGGCGTCCAGGGCTTCCTGGACGGCTGCCGTCAGAGCACCGTCGTCGGAGACGACCTCGAGGCCTCGGGCCTCGACGACCTGCGTCGGGTCGCCTTCGCCCGCGAGGACGCCCTCGAGGGCCTGGCGCGCCAGTTTGTCGTTGATGCGACCCGCATCGATGAGACCCTGCAGCTCGGCGACCTGAGCGGGGCTGACCCCGGCCTCGTCGAGGGAAACTTCGCGCTCCTTGGCGCGGCGCGAGATCTCGCCCATCCACCACTTGCGGGCGGAGGCGGGATCGCAGCCCGCGGCCACGGTGGCCTCGATGAGCTCGAGGGCGCCGGCGTTGATGACGTCGCGCATCTCCATGTCCGCGTAGCCCCACTCGGCGCGCAGGCGGCGGCGCTTGGCGACGGGCAGCTCGGGCAGCGACGCGCGCAGCTCCTCCACCCATTCACGATCCGGGCGGATCGGCACCAGGTCGGGCTCGGGGAAGTAGCGGTAGTCCTCGGAATCCGACTTCTCACGGCCGGACGACGTCGAGCCGTCCTCCTCGTGGTAGTGCCGGGTCTCCTGCAGGATCGTGCCGCCCTCGGACAGGATCTGGGCCTGGCGCTGCATCTCGTAGCGCACGGCCGAGGCGATGCCGCGGAAGGAGTTCACGTTCTTCGTCTCGGTGCGCGTGCCCAGCGGGGAGTCCGGCGTGGGGCGCAGCGACACGTTGATGTCGGCGCGCACGTTGCCGCGCTCCATGCGGGCCTCCGACACGTCAAGGGCGCGGAAGATGTCGCGCAGGGCCTGCACGTAGGCGGCGGCCACCTCGGGGGCGCGCTCGCCAGCGCCCTCGATCGGACGGGTCACGATCTCCACGAGCGGCACGCCCGCACGGTTGTAGTCCACGAGCGAGTAGTCCGCGCCCTGGATGCGACCGTCAGCGCCACCGATGTGCGTGTTCTTACCCGCATCCTCCTCCATGTGCGCGCGCTCGATCTGCACGCGGAACATGGTGCCGTCCTCAAGCTCGACGTCGACGTACCCATCGTGAGCGATCGGCTCGTCGGACTGAGAGGTCTGGAAGGCCTTCGTCAGGTCCGGGTAGAAGTAGTTCTTACGCGCGAAACGGCAGTACTCCGCGATCTCGCAGTTCAGGGCCAGGCCGATCTTGATCGCGTACTCGACGGCCTTGTGGTTGACGACCGGCAGGGAGCCGGGCAGACCCAGCGACACGGGGGTCACGAAGGTGTTCGGGTCGCCGCCAAACGCGTTGGGGGCGGCGTCGAACATCTTGGTTGTGGTGCCCAGCTCGACGTGCACCTCAATGCCGAGAACCGGGTCGAAGCGGCGCGCCGCCTCGTCGTAATCCATGAGCTCAGTCATCACTTTTCCTCCCAGTTAGCTGCGGGGCACTGACCCGCGACGTCGTCGCTGAGCGCCTCCACCAGGGACGCCACCTTGTACATGACCAGGTCGCCGCGCGCGGGGGCCAGCACCTGGAAGCCGATGGGCAGGCCCTCGGAGGACACCGCGTTGGGCACGTTCACGCCGGGGATGCCCGCCAGGTTCGCGGGGATCGTGGCGACGTCGTAGAGGTACATGGCCAGCGGGTCGGAGGTCTTCTCCCCGAACTTGAAGGCCGTCTCGGGGGCCGTGGGCGACACGAGGACGTCGACCTGCTCGAACACCGCGTCGAAGTCACGCTGGATGAGCGTACGCACCTTCTGGGCGCTGCCGTAGTAGGCGTCGTAGTAGCCGGCCGAGAGCACGTGCGTGCCCAGGATGATGCGGCGCTTGACCTCGTCGCCGAAGCCGGCCTCGCGGGTGGCGGCCATGACGCGCTCGGCGGTCACGGGGCCCTCGGTGGGCTCGACGCGGATGCCGTAGCGCATGCCGTCGAAGCGGGCCAGGTTCGAGGAGACCTCGGCGGGCATGATCAGGTAGTAGGCGCCCAGCGAGTACTCCAGGTGCGGGCAGGAGACCTCGACGATCTCGGCGCCGGCCTCGCGCAGCTTCTCGACGGTGGCGTTGAAGGCGTCGATGACGTCCTGCTGGTAGCCCTCGCCGCTCAGCTCCTTGACGATGCCGACCTTCAGGCCCTTCATGGAACCTTCCGCGGCGACGGACTCGACGGCCTCGGTGAGCGCGGGAACCGGCTCGTTGAGGGAGGTCGAATCGTTGGGGTCGTAGCCGCCAATCAGCTCAGTCAGGGCGGCCGCGTCGGCAACCGTACGGGTGACGGGGCCGATCTGGTCCAGGGACGAGGCCATGGCCACCAGGCCGAAACGCGACACCGCGCCGTAGGTGGGCTTGGCACCGACCGTGCCGGTCACGAACGCGGGCTGGCGGATCGAGCCGCCCGTGTCGGAACCGAGGGCCAGGGGAACCATGTAGGCCGCGACCGCAGCGGCCGAACCGCCGCCGGAGCCGCCGGGGATGCGCTCGGTGTCCCAGGGGTTCTTGGTCGCGCCGAAAGCGGAGTGCTCGGTGGACGAACCCATGGCGAACTCGTCCATGTTGGTCTTGCCGACGATGGGCAGGCCGGCTTCCTTGATCTTGGCGGTGACGGTCGCGTCGTAGGGAGGCTCCCAGTCGCCCAGGATCTTCGAGGCGCAGGTGGTGCGCAGGCCGCGCGTCACCACGTTGTCCTTCACGGCGATCGGCACACCCGCCAGGCGGTGCAGGGTCTCCCCCGCCGCGCGGCGCGCGTCCACGTCGGCCGCGGTCGCCAGGGCGCCCTCGCGGTCGACGGTGATGAAGGCGTTGACGCGGTCGTCGATGGCGTCGATGCGGTCCAGGCACGCCTGGGTCAGCTCCACGGAGGTGATCTGGCCGGCGGCCAGCATGTCGGCCAGCTCCAGGGCGCTCTTCTTCAGCAGCTCGTTCATCAGTCCTCCCCCAGAATCTGCGGAACCAGGAACATACCGTCCTGTGCGGCGGGCGCCTGGGCCAGGACCTCGTCGCGGTCCACGGTCTGTCCCACCACGTCCTCGCGCCACACGTTGGTAAGCGGAATCGGGTGGGAGGTTGCGGGAACCTCGGGCGTGGCAACCTCGGACACCTTGGAGACGGCGTCGGCGATTGCGTCGAGTTCACCCGCGAAGCGCGTGATTTCCTCGTCGGTCAATGCGATATGGGCCAGACCCGCGACGCGGGCGACCTCGTCAGTACTAATGCGTGACATGTGTGGCATCCTACCCGTATGGCTTTTTCGCAGCGACGCCAACTCACCAGGCAGACGTGGTCGATCGTCAAAAAAGCGGGAATTGCGCTTGTCGCCGCCCAGGCGGCTGCTGTCGTCACCGTCCACGCGATCGACCGCATGCGCACCGCCCGTATCCCCGGTGGCGTGCACGGTTTCCCCACCCTGCCTCCCGCCGACACGCAGATCGGCGACACCGTGGCGCGCACGTACACGGAGGGAACCTCCCTGTACGCGGACATGCTGGAGGCCATCGAAGGGGCGACGCATCACATTTATTTCGAGACGTTTATTTGGCGCTCCGACTACTGGGGGAAGCGGTTCAAGAATGCGCTGCTCGCGGCCGCTAAGCGCGGTGTCGAGGTGTTTTGCGTGTGGGACGGTTTCGGCGTCCTGAACCAGGATCCGCGTTTCTACGAGTTCCCGGACATGCCGAACTTGCATGTGCGCAAGTTCCCGACGCTGCGTTCCGGTTTCTTTACGTTCAATATTCGCCGCACGGGCCAGGATCACCGCAAGATCCTGGTGGTGGACGGCGAGGTGGGTTTCGTGGGCGGCTATAACATCGGCGATCCGTTTGCGTACGAGTGGCGTGACACGCACGTGCGCATCACGGGCGAGGCCGTGTGGGAGCTGGAAAACGGTTTCGTGGATTTTTGGAACCATTTCCGCCCGGCGGATTCGCCGGTTCTACCCGATCAGGGGGCACGCGCGTGGAGCGCGGACGTGACCGCGCAGTTCAACCTGCCTCATTCGCTGCTGTATCCGATTCGCGGCATGTACATTGACGCGATCGAGCGCGCGACGGATCGCGTGCTGATCACGACGGCGTATTTCATCCCGGATCACGAGGTCTTGGCTTCCCTGATCGCGGCCGCGCGCCGGGGTGTGCGCGTGCAGGTGTTGATCCCGGAGTTTTCGAATCACATCATGGCTGACTGGGTGGCGCGCCCCTACTACGGCGAGCTGCTGCGCGAGGGCGTGGAGATCTGGCTCTACCGTCACGCGATGGTCCATTCGAAGACGATGACGGTGGACGGGCGCTGGTCGACGATCGGTACGGCGAACATCGATCACCTCTCGATGCGGGGCAATTACGAGGTCTGCCTGCAGTTCTTCTCGCGCCCGCTCGCCGCGCGCATGGAGGAGATTTTCGCGAACGACCTGACGACGGCACGCCGCCTGACCATCGACGAGTGGGACAAGCGCTCGACCCTCACCCGCGTCGGCGAGGTGCTACTGGGCCCCTTCGAGCCCCTCGTCTGAGCCCCGGCCTCGTCACAGGCCGACGGCCAGGCCTTCCTCACGTCACAGGCCGACGGCCGCCAGGCCTCCCTCGAGGAGGTCGGCGAACTGCTGCTCGGTAATGACGGGGACGCCCAGGGCCTCGGCCTTCGCGGCCTTCGACCCCGCGCCCGGGCCGGCGACCACGAGCGAGGTCTTCTTCGAGACCGAACCCGCAGCCTTGCCGCCGCGCGACGTAATCGCTTCTTTGGCACCCTCGCGGTCGTATCCGGGCATCGCGCCCGAGACGACGATGGTGAGGCCCGCGAGAACATCCGAGGTCGGCTCGGGCGCCTCGTCGGCCATGCGCACGCCCGCGCGCGCCCACGCCTCCAGCACCTCCAGGTGCCAATCGACCGTGAACCAGTCGCGCAGGGAGCGTCCGATTTCCTCGCCCACACCCTCGACGGCGGAGAGCTCCTCGACCGAGGCGGCGCGCAGGGCGTCCATCGACAGGAACTTCTCTGCGAGCGCGCGGGCGGCCGTGGGGCCGACATGTCGAATGGACAGGGCCACGAGGACGCGCGCGAGGGGCTGGCTCTTGGCCTTCTCCAGCTCGGCGAGCATCTTTTCGGTGCCCTTGGAGGCGCTGGGCTCGATCGGCTCGAAGACAGTCTGACCGCGCAGCTTGCGGGGCTTGTAGGCTTTCGTCCAGAAGTAGCGGACCTGCTTGAAGTCCCCGGTTTCTTCGCCCTTCTTCTTGACGGGCTTCCACACCATGACATCGCGCAGGTCCTCGGCGCGCAGGTCGAAGAGCGCTGCCTCGGTGCGCAGGGCGGGGGCCTGCGGGGCGGGCAGGAGTTCCTCGGCGCGGGTGATCTGCTCGCCGTGAGGCAGCTCGCGGCCGCCCTCGAGAGTAAGGACGGTGCCGTCCTCCAGGGTGACGCTATGGCCGGCAACAAGGGCGGCGGCCACCTCGTCGCGGTCGTTTTCGGGCTGTGTCATGGCCAGCGCTGACTCATCCCCGAGGCCCTCCACGTCCAGGGCGCTTCGGGCACCAACGTGGGCGAGGCGCTCGGTGATCTGCGCGGGGCACGCCCCCTTGTTCGGGCAGCGCAGGTCGACGTCGCCTTCCTTCTCCTGGACGAGCGTCGTCCCGCAGGAGGGGCACTCGGTGGGCATCACGAAGGGACGCTCGGAACCGTTGCGCGCGTCCTCTACGGGGGCGACGATCTCGGGGATCACGTCGCCCGCCTTGCGTAGGACGACGAGGTCGCCGATGAGGACGCCCTTACGGGCGACCTCCTGGGCGTTGTGCAGGGTCGCACGCGCGACGTTCGAGCCCGCAACCAGCACGGATTCCATGACCCCGTAGGGGGTCACGCGGCCAGTGCGGCCCACTTGGACACGAATGTCGAGCAGGCGCGTGTGGACCTCCTCGGGCGGGAACTTGTAGGCGGCCGCCCAGCGCGGCGTGCGCGAGGTCGAGCCGAGGGAACGCTGCAGGTCCAGGTCGTTGATCTTGACGACGACGCCGTCGATCTCGTGGACGAGGCCGTGGCGGTCCGCGCCGATCTCGGCGATCCGCTCTTCGATGGCCTCGCGGCCCGTGAGCACACGGGTGTAGGGCGAGACGGGCAGGCCCCAGTCGCGCAGCTGCTCGTACCAGCCCATCTGGGTGGTCGGCTCGGTGAAGTCCTCCCCGGCCTCGACGAAGCCGATGCCGTGGGCGACCATCGCGAGGGGGCGCTTGGCGGTCTCTGCCGGATCCTTTTGGCGCAGGGATCCGGCGGCCGCGTTACGTGCGTTGACGAAGGTCTTTTCCCCGGCCTCGACGCGGGCCTCGTTGAAGGCAGCGAAGTCGGCGACCGGGAAGTAAACCTCGCCGCGCACCTCGATGCGGGCGGGGACGGCGCCGGTCAGGGTCTGCGGGATCGACGCGATCGTTCGCGCGTTGGCGGTGACGTCTTCACCAACGTAGCCGTCGCCGCGGGTGGCGGCACGCACGAGGCGGCCGTTCTCGTACAGGAGGTTGATGGACAGGCCGTCGACCTTGACCTCGGTCGTCATCTCGAGGTCGGAGATGCCGGTGGCCTCGGCCATGCGGGTCTCCCAGCCGGCGAGCTCCTCGAGGGAGAACACGTCGTCGAGAGACATCATCTGGGCGAGGTGGCGCACCTCGGAGAACCCGGAGTCGACGCTGCCGCCCACGCTCATCGTGGGCGAGTCTGCGCCGCGCAGCTGCGGGTAGCGCTCCTCGATCTGTTCGACCTCGCGGTACATGCGGTCATAGTCCGCGTCCGAAAGGGTCGGCGAATCACGGTCGTAGTAGGCGGCGCGGGCCTCGTTGATGCGGGTCACGAGGTCGTTGTAGCGGTCGCGGGTCGTCTCGAACGTGTCGTCATGCATGGGGTCCATTCTTGCATTTCGCGGCTTGCTCGGTCAGGGCGCGGGACAGCCACGAGCCCCGCGGGTGGCGTTATCCACACCCTGGCCCGCCCCTGCCGGTTATCCACAGGCCAGGAGTATGTCGCACCGCTATCCACAGGGGGCGCCGCACGGCTTGATCGCGCGCGGGCACGGCGTGATCGTGGATGCATGAGCACCATCAGATGTCTGGCACGCGCAGCACTGCGCACCGACCTGCACCTGGCGTGCATCGACGGACCCGACGTCGGCCTCGTCCTGGCCCCGGGTCCCCTCGGCCGCGCCGGCGACGTGCCCCTGTCGTGCGCCAGCGTCGCGCGCGAGCACGCCGAGTTTTCCACGCACGCCGGGCGGGCGCGCCTGCGTACGTCGCCGGGCGCCCCCTCGATCCGGGTGCGCACGAGAGCGCGCCGGTGGGCTCGCCTGCGGCCGCGCCAACGCCTCGGACCGGGCAGGCGCCTGCGCCTGGGCGAGGACGTCCTCGAAGTGAGGCCACGTCCGTGCGCGTTGGAGTGGCCGGGCGTTGATCGACGAGGCCGTGGCGGCTTTTCCCGGTCCTCTCTCCTGCGCGGGGCACCTCTGATTTCCGTGGCCGTCATGGTTTCACTCATGGTCTGGCGTCTGCGCTCGGTCGCGGTATCCCCGGCGCTGTGGTGGACGCTGGGCGCCACCCTGGGCGTGCTTATCTGCGTCGGCGCGATCTGGGCGATTCGGCGCGCGGTCGTGCGCCGACGCGGGTGGGATGGATCGGCTCTGGCTCTGGTCCTTGCCTCGCTACCAAGCTCGGGCACCGCCCCGCGCTCATGTCGCGCGGCGGTTTGGCCGGGACGGGCCACGAAGCTCAGTCGGCGCGTCACGCTCGGCGTTCCCGCCTCCAGCGCGCAGGAGGGGGATGCCTCCTCGATCGGAATCGTCGGCGAACATGGTGCCGAGTGTGCCCTGTGGTGTGCGGGGCAGGTGGCCGCCCAAGTGGGCGGGGCGCGCGTCTGGTGGGGATCTCACGCGCCCGTCCTGGTGGGCTTTGAGGCCGTGGACATCCACGTCAGCGACAGGGAGGACTGTCCCTACTGCGCGGTGCGCGGCGCGAAGGAGTGCGCCACCGGCGTGCTTCACATTGGCTACGCGCGCAGCGTCGCCGAGCTGCCCTCGTGGTGCGCCCGCGTGTGCGTCACCGACGAGTGCCCGGTCTCGGCTCTGTGGTGGTGGACCGTGTGCCGCACGAACGCGTCAGACGCGCTACCCACGCGCGTGGACTGGGAGCCCAGCAGCGCCCGAGCCGAGACGGGGACGCTCGGCGTCGTCGTCGGGCAATCGGCCCAAGGCCCCGTGTGCCTCGACCTGGTATCGGACGGCCCGCACGCCCTGGTCGCCGGCTGCACGGGGTCGGGTAAGTCGGAAGCTCTCCTGGGATGGCTGGCATCGATCGCGCACTGCTATTGCCCAGACCGCGTGCGTTTCATCCTCATCGACTACAAGGGCGGCTCTACCTTCGCCCGCCTGGCGCACCTGCCCCACACACAGGCACTGCTCAGCGATCTGGACGCCGGGGCCACCTCCCGCGCGCTCGAGGGGATCTCCTCGCTCCTGCGCCGACGCGAGGCCGAGCTCGCCGAGCTCGGGTTGCCCGACTTGGCCGCCTGGGAGCGCGCCCACGACCTCGAGCCCGACAGCGTGCCCCCGCCCCCGCCTCGTCTCGTCGTCGCGATCGACGAGTTCCGCGTCCTGGCCGACACCCACCCGGGCGCGATGGACGTCCTGATGCGACTGGCCGCCCAGGGACGCAGCCTGGGCCTGCACCTGATCGCCGCGACCCAGCGCCCCTCGGGCGCGATCAACGCGACCATGCGTGCCAACATGGATATCCGCCTGGCCCTGCGCTGCGTCAGCGGCGCCGACTCCACGGATATTCTCGGAGACGCCCGGGCCTCGTCGCTGCCGCGAGTGCCGGGCCGGGCCGTCCTAGCGGACGTGGGCGAGTTGCAGCTGTCCTACATGCCCGACGTCGTCTCTGTCGTCGCCGATTGCGCGCGGCGTTGGCCGCTCTCCTCCGCCGAGCCGCTGTGGGCGCCCGCGCTGCCCGCATCCCTGTCGTGGAGCGACATCGACGAGGCCGTGGTCCCTGCGCTCGGTCTCCCTACGTCGAGCGTTGGCGGGGTCGACCTGGGAAACAGGGAGAGACGTCCCGCGGTCGCACTCGGGATGATCGAAGGCATCGAGGCCCACGCTCCCCTGCTGTGGGACGGGGGTAGCATCCAGATCCAGACCAGCGCCCACGAGGCCACCCAGGCAGCGCGGTGGGCGCGCTCGATCGCTACCAGGATCGCCCGGGCGACCGGTCTTCCCCTGCACGTCATCGGCGAGGCCACCCCCGGCGCCTTAACGATGCTTTCCCCCAGGGACGTGGGGGCCATCGACCTGCTCGAAAATGTCTGCGAGCACGGCCCGGCTGTACTGGCGCTGACAGACGTGCCCGCACTGCGCTCGGCCCTGGCCCAGTCGCTCTCGCTTCCCCAGGCCGAGGAGCTGTGGTCCTCGCTGCTGGCTCGGGCCACGCGCGCCGGCATCATCATCGTCGCGGCCTTCTCGGGACGTTTTTCATCCTCTTCCTCGGCCATGGGTGCTTTCTCGATGCGCCTCGTGCGCGCCCGGGACGTCGACGAAGCTCTGCACGCAGGGATCCTTCCGAGCGAGGTGCGCGCGCTCGAGGACGGCCAGGCGCTCCTGGCGCGCCCCGGCGAACCCACCGCCCTGGCCTGCGTTCCCCTCGACCCGCCCCCGGGTGCTGCGCTCCCCCGGCACGAGGAGGACACGAAGGGCCTGTGGCAAATCCCCTCCTGCGACGAGGCCGCCGCGTTGGTCAGTAATGGTTCCTCGCCGGCCCTCATTGGCCCGGAGATGACGCCGGTGCGCTGGGAACAGGACATACCCTGGGTCGTCATCGGGACGCAGTCCGACGCCGACATCCTCGCCGAGCTCCACGACGTCGCAGGCTGGGCTCCCCCCACAATTACCGAGATTATTCCCGAGTCCGCATGGACCAGAATCGCAAGGCGCGACGGACACCGCATGCTCGCACTCAACCCTTCGGACAACGTCATTCGGGCCCTCATGCGTGTATGTCACAAGTACCCCCTATCAATTTGCGCACACCCGTGGAATCCCTCGCGCGGGCTGATCTGCGAAGGTGATACCCTAACAACTATCCAACTGACCAGCGGGTCAGTTAACACCTAAGTCCCAGCTTTTTCGCTCACCGTGACTAGGCACATAGTGCGTCCCCGCATTATTTGTCCAGACATCTTGCGCGAGCACCCCAGCTGGCGGACACTGGCAGACGAAAAAACAAAATCCCTACGACGCACGGTAACGCAAGGAGCACACTCATGGATTGGCGCAGCAAGGCAGCATGCCTGACAGTTGACCCCGAACTCTTCTTCCCCATTGGAAACACGGGTCCCGCCATCAGCCAGGTTGCCGAGGCCAAGGCCGTGTGCCGCGAATGTGACGTCAAGGGCATCTGCCTGCAGTGGGCCATCGACAACAACCAGGACTCCGGCGTGTGGGGCGGCATGAGCGAAGAGGAACGCCGTTCCCTCAAGCGCCGCGCCGCGCGCGCACGCCGCGCCGGTTGCTGACCACACCCACCCACCACGAAGGCCGGGAATCCACGAAGGATCCCCGGCCTCGCTCATGCCCTCCAGGGGCCGACTCGCCTCAGGCGGGATCAAGGTTAATGAGCAGCGTGACGAGCGTGCCACCGCCCTCGCGAGGCGCCCACTCGATAGATCCCCTGAGCTCGCCGCGCACCATCTGGTGAACGATCTGAGTTCCCAGGCCACTCATGGGCGTCCCCGGCACGAAGCCAACGCCGTCGTCCGCGACCGTGACCTTCATGGACAGGTTATCGCGCTGCGCACACACTTCAATGCGGCCGTCGCGGTCGGCCAGGCCATGCTCAACCGAGTTCGCGACCAGCTCGTTGAGGACCGTCGCCAGGGCCTGGGCTTGGTCGGCCGAAATGGTGCCGAAAGTGCCAGTCGTGATGACCTCGACGGCGTGGTCGGTCGAGGCAATCGCGCCGGCCATGCGCACGATCGTGCGGGCGACCTCGTCAAAGTCGACGGATTCGTCGACGTTTTGGGACAGGGCGGCATGCACGGTCGCGATGGCCTGCACGCGTCGCTCGGCCTCGGCCAAGGCGACCTTGACGGCGTCCTCGTCGGAACGGCGCGACTGAAGGCGCAGCAGCGCGGAGACGGTCTGCAAGTTGTTCTTGACGCGGTGGTGGATCTCGCGGATCGTCGCGTCCTTCGTCATGAGTTCCTGCTCGTGGCGGCGAACCTCGGACACATCGCGCAGGAGGATGACGGCGCCCAGGCGCTTGCGCCCGTTTTGGAGCGGCAACGCGCGCATCGAAATGGTGGAAGCGCGCGCCGCGATCTCGACGCGCCAGGAGGCCCGGCCCATGACGACGACGGCCATCGATTCTTCGATGAGACTGCCCTCGCCGATCACGTCGGTGACTTCCTGAGCCAGGACCTTTCCCTTGACGTCGTGGCGGATGCCCAGGCGAGCCAGGCAGGACACCGCGTTGGGGGTGACCTGCAAGACGCGGCCCTCGGCGTCGAGCAGGAGCGCGCCGTCCAGGACGCGGGGCACGCCGTGAGCGGTGACCTGCGGTGTGGAGTCGTAGGGGTATTCGCCGCGCGCGATCATCTGGCACAGTGTGTCGGCCGCGGCGATGGTCCACGCCTCGAAGCCCAGGGACAGACGGGGGCTGGACAGGTTCTCCTCGCGGGTGACGACGGCGATGACGCGCCCGTCATGGTAGACGGGCACGCAGGTTTCCATCATCGAGTAGGTGCCGGCCCAGCGGGCGGCGGACGCACGCACGACCTGGCCGGTTTGGATGGCGCGACGCAGGTCGACTTCGCGGGCGGCGGGCAGGTGCAGGCCGATGATGTCGTCGACGTGGACGGTCGTGGACGTGGCGGGGCGGCAGTGGTTGGCGGCGATGAATCTGCCGTCGTCTGCGGCCAGCCACAAAACAAGGTCGGCGGCCGCCAGGTCGGCCAGCACCTGCCAGTCCGCAAGGAGCAGGTGCAGCCAATCAATATCCTTCTCCGACAGCGGTGTCGAAGAGGCTTCTTCAGCTAACTGCATGAGGCTACGCATGGCTCTACTCTAGTGGGAGCGGGGCCACAAAGTTGGTCCTTGGTTGTAAATGAGCGCCGGGCCACGATTCGGCGGCAGTTTCCACGAGAAGGAGAATCATGGAATTCACGCAGTCTGTTTCCTATCCGGGCACGGTCGAGGAGGTCGTTGCCATGTACCTGACCCCCGACTACCAGCAGCGACGCTTCGGGTCCTTCGTCGTCGAGGGCAGCGAGTCGGTGGCCGTGGAGGGCGAGCGCATCATGTTCTCGGGCACTGCGCGCCCCGAGCTGCTTCCCGCCGCAGCGTCGCGCTTTGTCAAGGGCGCACTGCACATCTCTTTCACCGAGGAGTGGACGAGGGACGAGGCCGGGGCTCGTTCTCGCACACGCGTGACCGTGGACGGCGCCCCGGTATCCGTCGAGGCCACGTCCACGCTGGCTCCGGCCGATGCGGGAAGTGTTCGTGTCGTGACCGGCAACGTGTCGGTGCGCGTGCCGCTGCTGGGCGGTCGCATTGAGAAGGAGGCTGTGGCGCATCTGGGCCGCGTCGTGGAGCGTGAGCAGGCGCTGGCCGCCAACTGGCTGGAGGAGCATCGCTGAGTCTTTTCTTCGCTGAGGGATGAACACCGCCCGCCCAGCGTTGCATTTCGGGCGGGCGGGGTCTTTTGACGCCACAATAGGAGCCATGAGTGATACCCCTAAGTCTCTGTATCTGCAGCGTACGGGCGTGCGCGAGTACGTCGCCCGCAACCAGGATGGCGCCGAGGTTCTGGTCGGGCACGGCCCGGGCCGCTTCTCCCCCGGCGACCTGCTCAAGCTCGCGATCGCGGGCTGCAACGCGATGAGCTCGGACGCGCGCATGGCGGCTCGCCTCGGCGAAGATTTCGAGCAGTTCGTCGGCGTCTCCGGCGACTACGACCAGCAGAACGATCGCTTCACGCACGTGGACGTCGAGTTGGTGCAGGACATGTCAGCCCTGTCCGACGAGGAGATCGCGGACCTGCTGCGCCGTGCCGAAGCCTCGATCAAGCGCAATTGCACGATCGAGCACTCGGTCGTCGACCAGGCGCTGCCGGCCTCGCACACGTGGACGAACGAGCGGATCAACTGACGTGAGCGCCGTCGACCGCCAGTACGAGGACCTGCTGGCGCGCATTATGCGTGAGGGCACCCCCAAGGGTGACCGCACCGGCACGGGCACGCGCTCGATCTTCGGGGCGCAGCTGCGCTACGACCTGTCCAAGGGCTTCCCGCTGATCACAACGAAGCGCGTGCACCTCAAGTCGGTGGTCGGCGAACTCCTCTGGTTCCTGTCGGGGTCCTCGAACGTGTCCTGGCTCCAGGAGCACGGCATCCGCATCTGGAACGAGTGGGCGGACCAGGACGGCGAGCTGGGCCCGGTATACGGCGTCCAGTGGCGTTCGTGGAACGCCGGGGACGGTCGCCATATCGACCAGATTTCCCAGGTCCTCGAGACGCTGAAGACGAACCCGGATTCGCGCCGCATGGTGGTGTCCGCGTGGAACGTCGGCGACCTGCCGCAGATGGCGCTCGAGCCCTGCCACGCGTTCTTCCAGCTGTACGTGGCCAATGGCCGCCTGTCGCTGCAGCTCTACCAGCGCAGCGCAGACATGTTCCTGGGTGTGCCCTTCAACATCGCGTCCTACTCGCTGCTCACCCACATGTTCGCCCAGCAGGCGGGCCTGGAAGTCGGCGACTTCATTTGGACGGGCGGGGACTGCCACATCTACTCCAACCACACCGAGCAGGTGACCGAACAACTGAGCCGTGAGCCCTACCCCTTCCCGCGCCTGGAGCTGACGAAGGCTCCCTCGATGTTCGAGTACTCCTTCGATGACATTTCGGTGACGGACTACCAGCATCACCCCACGATCAAGGCACCGGTCGCCGTATGACGAAGCTCGCGGCGATCTGGGCGCAGGATAGCAACGGGATTCTTGGGTCGGGCACGGCCATGTCGTGGCATGTCCCGGCAGATTTCCGCCACTTCAAGGACTCCACGATGGGCTGCCCGATCATCATGGGTCGGCGCTCGTGGGAGGCCCTGGGCAAGGCGTTGCCGGGCCGCACGAACATCGTGATCACGCGTACGCCCGGGTACGAGGCCGTCGGCGCGCTCGTCGTCTCCTCGGTCGAGGAGGCCCTAGAGGTTGCGCGCGAGGAAACAGCGCGCACTCAGGCCCCCTACATCTGGATCACGGGCGGGGCCCACGTCTACGCGCAGACTCTGCCTCTCCTGGACGAGGCCGTGGTGACCGACCTGGAGCTGGACGTGGCCGCGAGCGCCCCCGAGGGGTCGACCTTCGTGTACGCGCCGCCGCTGGATCCGGCGCTGTGGCGCCGGGACGAGTCGCGCTCCGATAGCGACTGGCGTGAACGCTCGGGCGACGCCCGCTGGAGGGTGAGTACCTGGGTGCAGCGTTAACTCTTACCGCACCTCTGTGTTATTCGACAACTGTCTGGGGAGGCCCCGCGCGACGCGCGGGGCCTCCGTCGTAGGATGCACTGTGCCCTCATCACCTTTGCTGACGAATCCGACCCTGCGCGCGCTCGTGGCGATCGCGCTGTTTACGTACACGGCGCAGAACATGCTCAACGTGTCGATTGCGCCCCTGTCGCGTGCGCTCGAGCTGCCCGAGTGGATCGTGGGTGCGGCGGTGTCCCTGGCGGCCGCCGCGGTGACGGCGCTCAGCCAGTTCTGGGGGCGCCGCTCGATCGCCTGGGGGCGCAGGCGCGTCATCCTGCTGGCTCTTTTCTTAGCGCTCACGGCGGGCACGCTCTTTTCGGCGGCCGTGTGGGCGCGTGCGGCCGGCTCCATCGGCGCTTTCCTGGCGGCGGGTGCCATCATGGCGGCGCGCGGCCCCTTCTTCGGAGCGGCCGTCGCGGCGATCCCTCCGACCGGCCAAGCACTCGTCGCCGAGGTCACCCCCGACGAGGCTTCGCGCGTGCGCGGCACGTCCGCGTTCTCCGGCGCGATCAACCTGTCCGTCATGGTTGGTTCCCTCGTCTCGTCGGCGCTGGGTGCCTGGTGGATTTTCGGCCCCGTGCACGCGACCCCGATCTTCGTCCTCGTCGCGCTGGGAATCGCCCTCATCTGGCTACCCCGCGACGGAGCATCCACCCGCACAAGGAGGCGCCTACCCCGCCTGACCGGTGAGGACACGGAACCCGGGCAGGCGGCCCCGGCCTCGTCGATTGAGGGAGCGGGGGACGGCGCGAGCGCGGAACCCACGGACGGTGAGCTGCCCCCGCGCGTACGGTGGACCGACCGGCGCATCGCCCCGTGGATCGCTTCGGTGTTCGGCATCTACTTCGCCAATGGCGTCGTTCAGATCACGATGGGCTTTCTCGTGCAGGACCGCGGCGGGCTCGAGCCCGCGCCCGCCGTCTCGATCACGGCCCTCATGCTGCTGGCCAACGCCGCCGGAGCCATGCTCATGCAGCTGATCGTCGTGCCACGCCTGGGATGGGGGCCTCGCGCCCTGCTGCGCGCGGGCATGACGCTCGCCCTTATTGCCCTCACGTGCCTGACCCTCGCGCCGACGCTGTGGGCGGTCGCGGCCTCGACCTTCGCGATGGGCGTCGCCTCGGGCATGGCCTCCCCCGGCTACTCAGCCGGCGCGTCCCTGGCGGTGAACGCGCGCGAGCAGGGCGGCATCGCCGGCATCATCAACGCGACCGGCGCAATCACCTGGATCGTCGCCCCCGTGAGCGCCACCGCCCTGTACGGCTGGGTGCCCCTGTCGCCATTCCTGGTGGCACTGTGCCTGGTCGGCTTGTCCTGCTCGTGCTCCTGGTGGCTGCTGCGCAGGCTGGACGTCGCGTCCCGTGCGCGAGACTAGGACGAGTGCCCCACGCCTCACAGCGCGCTCGGCGCTATCCTAGGGGGGTACGTAAGCCCTACGCGAAGGAGCCACCTGTGGCACAAGAAACCCGTACCGAAACCGACTCGATGGGCGCCGTTGAGGTCCCCGCGAACCGCTACTGGGGCGCTCAGACCGAGCGTTCGCTGCACAACTTCGACATTGGACGCAACACCTTCGTGTGGGGTCGCCCGATGGTGCGCGCCCTCGGCATCCTGAAGAAGTCCGCGGCCCTGGCCAACGCCGAGCTGGGCGAGCTGCCCGCCGACATCGCGAACTACATCGCGCAGGCCGGCGACGAGGTCATCTCCGGCAAGCTCGACGACAACTTCCCGCTCGTCGTCTTCCAGACCGGTTCGGGCACGCAGTCGAACATGAATGCCAACGAGGTCATCTCCAACCGCGCCATCGAGCTCGCGGGCGGCACCATGGGCACCAAGTCCCCCGTGCACCCCAACGACCACGTGAACCGCGGCCAGTCCTCGAACGACACGTTCCCCACCGCCATGCATATCGCGGTCGTCTCCGAGCTGCACGACATGTACCCGCGCGTGCGCCAGCTGCGTGACACCCTGGACAAGAAGGCCAAGGAGTTCGAGGACGTCATCATGGTGGGCCGCACCCACCTGCAGGACGCCACCCCGATCCGCCTGGGCCAGGTCATCTCCGGCTGGGTTGCTCAGATCGACTTCGCCCTCGACGGCATCGAGTACGCGGACACGCGTGCGCGCGAGCTGGCCATTGGCGGCACCGCCGTGGGCACCGGCCTGAACGCTCACCCGAAGTTCGGCGAGCTCACCGCCAAGAAGATCTCCGAGGAGACCGGCATCGAGTTCAAGCAGGCCGACAACCTGTTCGCCGCCCTGGGCGCGCACGACGCGCTGGTGCTGGTCTCGGGCACGCTGCGCGTCCTGGCTGACGCCCTCATGAAGATCGCGAACGACGTGCGCTGGTACGCCTCCGGCCCGCGTAACGGTATCGGCGAGCTGATCATCCCCGAGAACGAGCCGGGCTCGTCCATCATGCCGGGCAAGGTCAACCCGACCCAGTGCGAGGCCATGACCATGGTCGCCACCCAGGTGTTCGGCAACGACGCGACGGTCGGCTTCGCCGGCTCGCAGGGCAACTTCCAGCTCAACGTCTTCAAGCCCGTCATGGCGTGGAACGTCCTGGAGTCCATCCGCCTGCTGGGCGACGCCTGCGTGTCCTTCGATACGCACTGCGCGTACGGCATCGAGCCGAACTACGAGAAGATCAAGCACAACCTGGACATCAACCTCATGCAGGTCACGGCCCTGAACCGCCACATCGGCTACGACAAGGCCTCGAAGATCGCGAAGAACGCGCATCACAAGGGCCTGTCGCTGCGCGAGTCCGCCCTCGAGCTGGGCTTCCTGACGGCCGAGGAGTTCGACGCGTGGGTCGTTCCCGCCGACATGACGCACCCCAGCGCCGCCGACGAGTGATCGTCTGACGCCGCGCTTGCGGTGAAGCGTTTGGCCCCGGTCTCGTATGAGGCCGGGGCCGGTTTCATTTGTACGAGGCCGGGGCCGCGCTGTGTGTTCGGGTGCCCGTGGGTGGTTGGCTGCCCCACTGGCGGCACGACCGGTCGCCCCGCTGTTGATGCCTGCCGCCGCCGACCCCCGCTCGCGGATAGGTAACGACCACGCGGATAGGTAACGACCACGCGGATAGGTAACGACCACGCGGATAGCCTAATAACCTATCCGCAAGCGCCTAACCTATCCACAAGCACACAACCTATCCGCGAAGACACCTCCCCCGCAGCGTCACACCGGGCCAGCCCCGACACCCTTCTCTTGCTGTCGCCGCTGGCCTCCCGGCAGCCCTGCTGTTGCTATCGCCGACGCCGACCGACGCCGACCGACGCCATCAACACGGTTCCCCAACAATGTCGCACGTAATTCCCCAACCTATCCTTCAAGTTTTGAATGTACATCGTTGGTATTTCAACGAAAAAGCAGCACTCTAAAACTGACCCAATGAAATTACGTGCGAAATTTTCGACACAGGTGAGCTGTTCAATGGCTGGGTATCCGCGCATCTCTCATCAACGAACGTTGAACCCTCGCTCGACTACCGGTGTGATGGCCGACGTCCTGCCAGAGCCCATGGAATCGTTCAGCCCTGAGCGCGCGCCTTGCGCCGCATCCGCGCGATCGTGGAGGCGATGATGGACAGGAGGAAGATGTTGAACAGGATGGCTCCCACGGTTGGGGACACCCACGTGGCCATGAGGCGTCCGAGGGGCGCGAGGGCCGCGGCGGAGGCCCCGACGATAAGTCCGACGCGCAGGTCGACCATGCGGTGACGCAGGTTGGTCACCGTGCCGGCGATACCGGTGGGAATCATGACGAGCAGGGACGTGCCGCGCGCAATCAGGTCGCCAGCGCCGACAGCCAGTTCCATGCCGGGCACGATGACGGACCCGCCGCCCACGCCCACTAGGCCCGACAGGATGCCCGCGCACAGGCCCACGAGGACCGTCCATGCGCACGAGGCTGGTGTCAGGGTGACGACGCCGTCGCGCGTGGGGACGTGCAGGTATTGGGAGACAATGACAAAGACCGTGAATCCGATGAGGATCCAGGGCAGGACGGGCGCGGGGAGGCGCCGCAGGAGCCACACTCCGATCTGGGAGCCCGCGAGCGCGCCGACGACGAGGAGGGCGGCGCCCGCCCAGGAGACCTCGCCGTGCAGGGCGTAGGTGCCCGACCCGACGGCTGCGGTGACGATGATGGCGGCAAGCGAGGTGGCAGAGGCGCGGCGCTGGTCCATGCGCAGGACGGCCATGAGGGCGGGCACGATGACGAGGCCGCCGCCCACCCCGAAGAGTCCGGAGAGGAAGCCCGCACCCACGCCAGTGGCGATGACGAGAAGGATGCGGCGCAGGGTGAGAGACTGAGAGTCGGTGTGGGACATGTCTCTACTGTAGTCCTGAGGCATTGCGTCTTCTGCCCCGCGGCTTCACCCCGCGCGAAACCCGTGCGCACGCCCCGTTCGCGGCGGTTTGGGCGGGCGTAGACTTCTGGCATCGACGAAAGGACAAGCAATGACCAACGTTCTGATCGTGTCGGGTCACCCGCGTCTCGGTGACGATTCGGTGGCGAACAAGACGATTCTGGAGGAGCTAGCCTCCCTGATGCCGGGCGTCGAGATCGATCATCTCGATGAGCTCTACCCCGACTACGTGTTCGACGTTGAGGCGGAGCAGAGCAAGCTTGCCGCGGCGGACGTGATCGTGTTGCAGTATCCGCTGTGGTGGTACGGCTGGCCGTCGCTGCTGCAAAAGTGGGTGGAGGACGTGTTTGTGCGCGGTTTCAGCCACGGGTCGACGGGGACGGCGCTGCGCGGCAAGAAGCTGGTGGTGTCGCTGACGACAGGGGCGGCGGAATCCTACTATGACGCCCAGCCGGGCGGCATCGAGCGTTTCTTGGCCGCGGTGAAGGCGACGAGCGCCCTGACGGGCCTGGAGTATGCGGGTGTTCTGCCTCTATACGGCGTGTCCTACGCGAATCGCACGGATGAGGAGGCGCGCGCCGACATGGTCGAGCGTTCGCGCGAGCACGCGAAGCGCCTGGCGGAGTTCGTCTCCGCCCTCTGAGCTTGTGCTCCCCTGCCATCAGGCGGAACATGCAGCCCGTCCCTAGCCTCATCCAATACGAGGCCGGGGCCGGGAGCATGTTGGATCTGGAGGTGGGAGGAGTGCTCGGGCGGTGTAACCATGCAACAGCGCTACTCTGATGCACTTACCTGCTCACTTCAGGACCTCATTAGGATGTGGGCATGACAGATACGCGAGACACGCGAGGCATTGCTACGTTCATCGTCCGGTTCTTGCTGTTCTACGTGGTCGCCCTGTTGGTGTGTTCTTTTCCGTTACTGCCAGGCCTCACCTTTTTGTTGTCTTTTGGCATGATGGGCGTCTTCACTTTCATCCAGGTGATGGCGTCCATATCGCAAAAGCTTCTCGATCAGCCCGTTGCGTGGAAGGCCGCAGTGATCGCGGGGGCCATCGTCTTCGATGGGGCTGTCCTATGGCTACTCGGACTGTTACTGGTTGTTGTATTTGACGGTGGGTCTGCTTGGATCGCCGTGGCTGAGTGGCTCCCCTCACACGCCGTCGCGGCCTTGTACGCGTGGGGTCTCCGCGAGATCATCCATTCGTTGGGCTCACCAAAAACTGCGGCCACAAGTGCCCTGGATACTGCCGCCGAACCGGCTGATTCCGCTTCCAAAGACACAGACGCCTTGACGGACACCCCCACGAGCGCGAAAGCCGACGCCGCGGACGATCGATAACCTTTTCTCGACAACAGCTTCGACCGCTCCCCTGCCGCTAGACAAAAGACGAAAACTGACCCTGTACTCGTCCATTCACGAGGCCGGGACAGCAAGCAGATCAGGGTTTGTGGCACTACGACGCAGAGAGTCATGAGGGGCTTGGCCCGTGACTAAGCCCGTTAGGATGGGGGCATGACAGATACACGTGACCCGCGAGGGATTGTTAACTTCTTCATCCGGTACCTGGTGCTCCACGTGATCTTCCTGGTCGGACTCCCAGTCTCCTATGCCATGGACCTGGCACTCATCTACTTCTTTGGCTTCATGGGCTTCATCACCTTCTTCCAGATGCTGATAGCCATTACCCGAAAGTTCCTCGAGAAGGCCGGATCATGGAAGATTGTCGCGATTATGGGCGCCGTATTCTCCGACGTGGCGGTCCTGTGGTGGCTGGGAGGGCTGCTGAGAGGTATATCCGACGGCCCCAGCTGGGGGCTCGTGGTCCACTGGCTACCCTTCCACTTCGTCGCCGCCTTGTGCGCGTGGGGACTCCGCGAGTTCTTCTACTGGTTGAGCCCACAAGACACTGCTACGCCCAGCGCCCCTGTCGATGCCGTTGATCCAGCTGTTACGGAGAACCCCACCAGCTTCGAAGACGCAGATGGAGGAATGACAAAATCGAGGGACCCACGAGGCATCATGACGTTCATCGTCCGATACCTGGTCCTCCACGTGATCTTCCTGGCCGGATTCCCGGTCTCCTATGCCATGGGCATGCATCTCATGTACTTCTATGGCTTCATGGGCATCTTCACCTTCTTCCAGGTGTTGATAGCCATCACCCAAAAGTTCCTCGAGAAGGCCGGATGGTGGAAGCCTGTCGCCATCGTGGGGGCCGTATTCTCCGACGTAGCGGCCCTGTGGTTCTTGGGAGTTCTGCTGGGCTATTATTTCGACGGCCTCAGGTGGGGGCTCGCGACCTGGTGGTTGCGCTACCACTTCATCGCTGCCTTGTGCGCGTGGGGACTCCGCGAGTTCTTCCGCTGGTTAAGCCCACGAGTCACTGCGACGCCCAGCGCCTCTGACAGTCCCGCCGATCCGGCTGAAACCGAGAACCTCAGCGAATCCGAAGACACAGAGGAAGACACCCCGACGGACGCAACCGCGGTCACCGAAGTCGACACCGACAAGCAGTAGTCCGTTTCCTCAGGAGCAGCTTCGTCCACTCCCCACCGCCAGGCAGAACGCGCAACCCGGCCCCGGCCTCGTCAATCCATCGACGAGGCCCGGGCCAGGCACCTACTTCTTCTTTTTCTTCGGTGCGGGTAGTTCCTCCCACATCGCATCGACGACGTCGTGCAGCGTGTCGCGGTCCTCCAGCTCGACGAGGAGCATCTCCTTCGCGCCCTCGTAGGGGGTGGCGCGCGGGGCGTCGGGCAGGAGACGTTCGGAGGCGGGCGTGACCTTGAGCAGGAAGCGGTCGTCGTAGATACCGCCGATGACCTTGCTCCGGTAGTAGAGGACGTATTCGCCCATCATCTTGCGGTGCGCCACGTCGTCCAGCTCGCCCAGCAGGTCGAGCACGAACTCCAGGTATTGGTTGGTGGACGACATCGTTCATCCTCGCTTTCCCGCTCAACGTCACGCTCGCCTGATCCTGCGCTACATTGAGCGGCCTTCCTCGATTGTGGCGTATGAAAACAGTGTAGGAGCCTGTGAGCGGCCCGGTGACCGCGTTCGTTCATTAATCAACGAGGCCGGGGTTGGCTGCAGGGCTAGCTAGTATCACCGCGACGCAAGGGTCGTGAGGGCCTGGACGTCGCGCCTGACAGCCCCGTTAGGATGGGAACATGATTGATATGCGGGACCCGCGAGGGATTATCACGTTCATCGTTCGTTACCTGGCGCTCCAATTGGGCCTCCTGGTCTTGCTCGTATTCTCCTTCTCAAGCGGCTTCGTTCTGTTGACTTTCATCTGTCTGCTGGGCTTCTTCACCTTCTTCCAGGTGTTGGCGTCTATCTCCCCAGATTTTCTCGACCGCGCCGGGTTCTGGAAGCCTATCGTCATCTCGGTTACGGTCCTCACCTACGTACCCATCCTGTGGTGGTTCGGGCGACTGGTGTCTGGCATCGCAGGCAGCGGGTCCGACTGGTGGCTCGTGATTTCATGGCTGCCTTTCCACTTCGTCGCTGCCTTCTTCGCGTGGGGGCTCCGCGAGACGATCCGCGGAGCAGGCGCTCAAAATACAGCTATATCCAGTGCCCCTGCCAGCACCGTTGAGCCCGGCGACAGCGAGAACCCCAGCGATCCCGAAGAGGAGGCGAACGCCCCGACGGCCACCCCTGCGAGCGCGGAAGCCGAAGCCGAGGACCGCTAGTCGTTTTTGGGAGCGGTTTCGGCCGCTCCCCTACGGTCAGGCAGGACGCACAAACCGGCCCCGCCCCCGTCATCTTGAACGAGGTCGGGCCGGGTCGCTTAGTCGGATTCGGGCAGTCGGTCATTTGGTTCCGCCATCACCCGTAGATTTTGGAGTCCGCTCTGATTGATCAGGTCCCGGGCCAGATCGTTGATGATCGGCAGTATTTCATCGATCTCCACCAACGGATCGAGCTCGGTTGTAATCGGCTGGAACCTCATGATGGGTTCCATATCGTCGGCGTCACGCAGTCTCTCAGTCCAGTCGTCCATCTCCCTTATGACTATCGGTTTCCCCGCGATTCCAACAAGACCTGCCCGCATTCGGAATCCGCCATGTGCTTGCCGTTCCTCTGCATGACTGCGAAGTAAAGTGACACAATCGATGACTGCAGTCTGGACATCAACGGCCCTACAGTGGTTCGTCAGACCCACGGGGTATTTGTCGCTCCACTGCTCGTCAGTGATCAAGAGTCCCAGTTGGTACGCGCCTAACACTGCTGCATCATCGCAAAGGAACTTCCGAAACTTATGATGTGCGCTCTTGTGGGCGCGTAATATCCATTGACGCAGCCCCTTCTTAATTTCTCCCCCTTGCCACCAATTTTTTTGCGCCTTCACACCCACTCGTGCAGGCAATAAGGGTTCATCTCTGTATTGATATACCTGTTCCATCGCACTGGCTCCTCGTCCAGTGACCGGCTCGTAGGGAACGGCGGCCACCGCGAGGAACACTCCATCCTCGGGGCGCAGCGCCTCACATGCACGTTCAAAGCGGTCCTGGAGAAGGCGTTCCCGATCATCCACATGATGGAAGCGCTCTCGAAAGCCCCGCTCAATCTCGCGGTCGCTCATGTACACGGTGTGAGGGCCGTTTCGACGCGGGGCAACGAACGCGTTGTCACCCTTGCGTGCGAAGTGCGGGGCGTCCGCAGAGTCCGGTACCCGCATCATCACGACGCTCCCACCACCTTCGTCGCCGCACGGAATGTCGTAGAATTCAATGCCGATGACTGGCGGCCCAACCTTCGCATACGCGGTCCTGAGGATTCTCTGTTGTTCGGCGGCAGACCACGCTATCGGAACAATCTCGCAGGCGGCATTTGTGGCCCCACCCTCCTTGATCCCGAACACAATCCACCCGCCACCGCTATTTGCCATGGCGGCGATATCTTTCGCGGCTTCTTCATCCCAGTTCGGCTTACGCGAATTATAGACAGCCTGTTTCCAGTCCAAATCACTGGTTTCTTCGACTCCATGATCAATTGCTTGTTGGATCAGATCGATAGATGCGTTCCCGGCTTCGAGTCCCAAGGCTCGATGGATGGGTGTAAACACGAGACTCCTCCTCATAAGTTCGACTGACGAAAAACTCTCAAGCGCTACCGATTGAAGTGATCCCGAGCCTCGTGGATCGCCGAGGACGGGGGCAAACCGTCATACGCGGCCGAGTCCGCTGAAGCGTTCGACCCAGGCCCGAAGAGCCTCAAGGACACGGACGCGCACTGCTTCACGCCCGGCTCCAGCTCCAAAGCGCCGCATGGGCGGAAGGATGGAGGACAGGCCGGTTCCTTCATCGTTCACGTAGCCCTCACGTAGCGACTCGTATGCGAACTCGCGCGCACCCTCGCCCAGGCGTTCGGCCTCGATGATAGAGCTCAGCTCCCCCTCGCGTTTGGCGGCGATGAAGGCCTCGAACTCGGTAGGCACATCGCCGTTGACGGAGACCCTGCGGTAGAACTCCTCGATGAGGTCGCGTTTTCCGCGCAACGTCGGTGAAGAGGACAGGGCACGCGCAATGTCGACGGGGATCTCGCGGTCTTCGCCATCTCCCTTTTCACCTCGGTGGTGTTCGACCAGCATGAGGATGTAGTCAACGTTGATATCCACCTGCTTGACTAGTTCCATCTCAAAGACCAGGTCGTCAGCAATGGGTTCTTTCTCGGCCTGAGCGCGTTCACGGGACTCGTTGTACAGGTCCAGGTAGATGCTCCGGTAGTCTTCGAGGTCACGCGAAGGGATGGGGTCATCGCCTTCGAAGTCGTCGAAGGATGTCAGGATGTTACGCAGTCGGAGGATCTGTCCCATCAGGATGATGAAGCGCTTTTGCTCCTGCTCCGAGGCGATAGACCCGATGGGGAGGGGGAAGTCGGCGCGCAACTGGTCCATGGTCTCCAGGTAGCTGGACAGGTATTCGCCGTAGGGGCGCAGCAGCACTTGTCCGCGCGCTTCCTTGTTTCCAAAAAGGGCGATCGCGTCTTCGGTGGCCTGTTCCAGGTTTCGGAAGCACACGATGTTGCCGTACGTTTTGACCGAGTTGAGGATTCGGTTGGTGCGCGAGAAGGCTTGAATGAGGCCGTGTGCCCGCAGGTTTTTGTCGACCCACAGGGTGTTGAGAGACTTGGAGTCGAACCCGGTGAGGAACATGTCGACGACGATCACCAGGTCGATGCGTTTCTCGGCGAGGGCGCGAGATAGGTGCTCGTAGTAGTGCTCGAATCCCGAGGCATCGGTGCCGAAGTTGGTCCCGAAGCGTTGGTTGTAGTCGGCGATCGCGTCGTCGAGGAAGGCGCGGTCGTCCTGGGAGAGGGCCGAGGGGTCCATGGATTCCTCGGCGAGCAGGCCCGTGCCCGGCGCGTCAGCATTGGGCGCGTAGGAGTAGATGATGCCGACGCTACGCCTACGCGCGGGCGGAAGGTCGGCCTGCTGGCGTTGGAATTCGAGATAGTAGGCGCGCGCGGCCTTGATGGAGGAGGTGGCGAACAGGGAGTTGAAGCCGGTCACCCGCTGGTCGCGCAACTGGTAGGAGGCGTGCCGCTTTGTCTTCTGGTCGAAGTGGTCGAGGATGTAGGAGACCACGGAGGCGATGTGCTTCGGGTTCATGTAGGCGCTGTCGGTGTCGATGCCCTCCACCTCGTGGTTGTCAATACCGTCGCGCACTCGGAAGGTGTTGACGTAGTCGACGCGGAAGGGCAGGACGGTCTTGTCCCGGATGGCGTCGACGATGGTGTAGGAGTGCAGCTGGTCCCCGAAGGCCTGGGCGGTGGTGCGTAGGTTGGCTTTCCCAGAGCTGGAGGCGTTCTCCGCGAAGATGGGGGTGCCGGTGAAGCCGAAGAGGTGATAGTTGCGGAACGCGCGGGTGATGTCGGTGTGCATGTCGCCAAATTGGCTGCGGTGGCACTCGTCGAAGACGAGGACGACGTGCCCGGTGTAGATGGCGTGTCCGCGGTGTGCTTTGACGAAGGTGGCGAGCTTCTGGATGGTCGTGACGATGATCGGGGTGGATGCGTCGTTGATTTGTTCGGCGAGCTGTCGGGTGGACTGGTTCGCGGAAACGGTGCCTGCGGCGAAGGAGTTGTATTCCTTGATGGTCTGGTGGTCCAGGTCCTTGCGGTCGACGACGAAGAGGACTTTGTCGACGCCTTCCATGCCAGCGGCGAGCTTCGCGGTCTTGAAGGAGGTGAGGGTCTTTCCGGAACCCGTCGTGTGCCAGACGTATCCTCCGGCTCCGACGGTGCCGGTCTGCTTGTTCATGGAGGATGTCTTGATACGCTGGAGGATCGCCTCGGTGGCGGCGATCTGATAGGGACGCATCACCAGGAGCTCTCCACGAGTATCGAGCACGCAATAGCGAGTGAGGATTGCGAGGATGGTGCGCTTAGCCAGGAAGGTAGCCGCAAAATCGGTCAGGTCGGGGATCTGGTTGTTGGCGGCGTCGGTCCACCAGCTGGTGAATTCGTAGGAGCGGGCGTTGGCGGCGACTACTTCGCGCCTGCGCCCCACATTTTCGCGGATGTGCTGGAGGCGCACGGTGTTGGAGTAGTACTTGGTGTGGGCACCGTTGGAGATGATGAAGATCTGTACGTAGCCGAAGAGGCCGTCTCCGGCGTGGAAGGAGTCGCGCTGGTAGCGGTTGATCTGATTGAATGCTTCGCGCAGTTTTTTGCCGCTTCGCTTGAGTTCGATGTGAACGAGGGGCAGTCCGTTGACAAGGATGGTGACGTCGTAGCGGTTGGAGCGCAGCCCCGTGTCAACCGCGTACTGGTGGATGACCTGGACCTTGTTGCGGTGAATGTTGGTCTTGTCGATGAGGCGGATGTTCTTGAGTGTGCCGTCGTCGCGGGTGAGGACCTGCACGTGGTCCTCCTGGATACGCCGGGCTTTGGCGACCACGGGGTTGGCGTCAGCCGAGGGGACATCGACGATGCTGTGCTGGTAGAAGCGCCGCCATTCGTCGTCGGTGAAGTGGTAGTCGTTAAGGGCCTCCAGCTGGACACGCAGGTTTGCTTCGAGGCCCGCCGCATCGTGGATGTCCGCGTACTCGTAGGCCTGGCCACGCAGCTGGTTGATGAGGGCGTCTTCGAGGGCAGCTTCGCCCTGGTAGCTTCTGTCGTCGTCACGGGTCGGCTCGTAGAGGCCGACGACCGTGAAGTCGTCGGTGAGGACGACGGGTTCAATGCGGGGGCGAGGTGCGACGGTGGACACTCGCTTTCCTTTCTCTACGGGTCTCGGTCGAGGCCGGGGCTGGGTCTGCGGGAGGCTTCCCTCCCGCCTTCATGAGGTTGTTTCGATGCTAACGTGCCCCGTCCTCATCTGCGTCCAGGCTGCACCGAGGCGTCAGCTGAGAGACAAACCTGAAGCCTGTTCAACCTGCCTGATGAAGCCCTCGACGCCGAGGCTATAGTTCAGATACGAGCTCTTAATGGCTTCTGCACTCTCCGCTTTCACCAGGACAACATTGTCGAACTCTGGTTCAGCAATGGTGATGTCATTTCCAATGTCTGTCCGAAGTGCTTCCTTCTCGAGGCGTTGATATTCTTCATTTGCAGCTTCAAATTCTGGGAATCCAACGATGTCGAAGAACTGGATTTCACGGCTGAGGCAGAGGAGAAAGTACTCGTCTGTTTCATCTGAATCTGTCTGTACGAGGATGCCGCTGCGGGCTGCGCGAAGATCATCAAGCAGCTGGGTTGACCCACAGATCGCGCCAACTTCACGTCTCACTACAACCAGGTCGTCTGCAACATCGGGCACACCGGGCCACCCCTCTTCTGACGCAAACAGATGGGAACTGAGCATGAGGAAACGGTCTCGCTTTTGTGCTTCTCCTTCTAGCGAAGCACGCACATCCGGACTCTTGTACTCAAGTCCGTACACTTCTCCAACTGCTTCCACGCCCGTTGCCCAAAGATGTTGGAGGCGCGTACGAATCTGCACCTCAATGCGGTACGTAATTCCACCAACGGGCACCTTGTAGATCGCATGGTAGCTCCGGTAACCACTGCGTTGCGGTACCGCTATGTAGTCTTTTGACTTCCAATGGTCAAGAAGATCATCAAGGATTTGAGCGGCCTCATATACTTCTCGAACACTTCCCACGATGAGACGGCACCCGCCGATATCGTCGAGCGCACCCAGCTCGAAGTTGCTGTTCCTCCGCTGTAGTTTACGGAGGATCGACGTCATACGTTTCAGCCGGTATGAAACCACAGCACCTTCAAAGTGTTTGGCACACTGCGTGAGCGCTTCAAAACAACGCGCGGTCGGTTCCAGGTGTTGCACGCGCCAAGCCTGAGCGGTGGACAGCGATACAGCGTCAAGTTCGTCGCTAGCACTCAGGAGCACACCAGCTTTGGTTGCTGCCTTGCGACTGACACGGTCCTGCTGTTTCTCAGCCATATTCGGAGTATAGTGACCCAGAGGCGATCAAGGGGAGGAAGCGAACATGGCACAGACAATCATCGACGTCGCGACCTACATCCTGGAGCGCACCGATACGGTAACGACCATGAAGCTCCAGAAGCTGGCGTTCTACGCCCAGGTCCAACACCTTGTCACCACGGGAGCGCCGCTGTTCCCCGAGAACTTTCAGGCGTGGCGGGGCGGCCCGGTCGTACCCGAACTCTATGCCCTGCATCGCGGAAAGTTTCTGATTCGTCCAGGCGAGCTATCGTCCGGTGACTCATCTGCTCTGACTGGTGCCGAACGCGATCTCATCGATGGCGTGTGCTCCGCGCTAGGTGGCATGACAGGTGCTGAGTTGAGTGAACGAACGCACGTGGAAGACCCCTGGCTGCACGCACGTGAGGGCCTGGCGCCATCCGCTCCCTCGGATGCAGTTATCACCCAGGAAGCAATGCGCAGGTACTACCAGGAGCATCCCGTCCTCGATTGATTGCCTAATGACGCCCCTTTGCTCTGGCGCTGCTATGGACCCTAGAATAATTGCAGGGCAAGGGCTGACATGGGCCCCTCACACCTCGAGGGGTGACCGCGAAACCTGGCGAACCAGAGCCTCGTAATAGTCCACTCGTGGACGGCAGACTGACGTCACGCCCTCGTGTTCCCCTCGCGCACGCGCGAGGGGAACACGTGTATTCGAGCGACTAGTTCAGAAAAGCACTAACCGCAAACAACGAAACCTGCACGTAATTCCCCACCCAAGCCGCCCATACCCAAGATCTTTCCCAGAACATCAACGTTTAGAGGAATCACCGCAAGAGTAGCGAAGAGAATTACGTGCGAAGTTGCAGCGGATCGCTGGAATCATCACCCGTCATCCCTCGCCTGCGAGTGGACACAGATGTGCATGTCTACTCTTACCCTCCCTGTAGAGAAGGAAGGAGGTGACGAATGAACATTCGTGAAGTACGCCGACATGGCGACGGATGGGGCGTGTTCGATCCGAACGCATCCAGAGCATCCGCAGTTGAACGTACGCAGGCAGCTGCTCAACAGCGCGCACGCGATATTCTTGCTAATCAGGGTGGCGGCGAGATGCGGACGCGAGGCGAAAACGGGCAAATCCGCTCGCAGGACACTATCAAGCCTGGGAACGATCCCCGTAGGAGCAAGGGGTAGGGCCCACTGAGGGGCGGGTCAAACACCCGCCCCTCAGTTCATTACTCCGCCTTCTTCTCGGGGAAGGACAGCAGACGATCCCTGTAATGCTCGTACTGGGCCCGCCTTGCTTCCAGCTCCGCTTCCAGTTCCGCTTCCAGCGTCGTGAACTGATCCAAGATTCTCACGATCTCTCGCTGTACTTCCAGCGGAGGACAGCATACGGGCATCTTTGAATAGACAGCAATCCAATGCCGAGCATGCGAGCCAACTTGGTAATTCAACGTCTGCATCAGAAAATACAGAAATCGAATATCAGCAACATTCGAATCCGCAGCAGTAAGGATTTTTGCTGCCGAAGACTTCAATTTGAAGGGAAAATCTACCCACTTTGATGCTGTTGTGAAGTCATCAAAAATGATGACGGGATCATCTGTCGAAGCAGGATACACACCATGGGTTTCACTCGAATATCCCAGCAAAAAGGTCGTACCGGCGGTGAGAACTGGTGTTGGATAAGAAGGATCATAGTCTTTCGAACTCACCAAGAACGGCGTTGGCTGCTGGTATGCCAGCAACTCACCCAGCGGCCTGTATTCCACCCCGTCCGGGCACAGCTCCTCGATCAGCTCGGCGAGGCGGCTCATTGGTCAGCCTCCAGTTCTGCGACGATCGCGTCGATGGAGGCGCGCAGCGCCTGCTGGCGCTTCACGATTCCGGCGATCCGAGTGTTTAGTTCGACGATGTCCACCTGTTCGCGCGTGTCCTCGGGCTCCACGTAGGAGGACACCGACAGGTTCCAGTCGTTGGCCGCGATGTCGTCAATCGACACCAGCGCGGCGACGTGGTCCACCGCCTGACGCTGCGACACAAGGGAGAGAATCTGCTCCTGATTGTCCTCCGCCAGTCTGTTCTTGTTCCCGTCGCGCACGAACTGACCGGACGCGTCCACGAAGAGAACCGAATGGTCGGGACGCGCCTTCTTCAGCACAATGATGCACGTGGCGATCGTCGTCCCAAAGAACAGGTCCGGCGGCAACTGAATGACCGCATGCACGAAGTTGTTCTCCACCAGGTAGCGACGAATCTTCCCCTCGGCACCGCCGCGGTACAGGACGCCCGGGAACTCAACGATCGCGGCCGTGCCGTCCTCGGCCAGCCAGTGCAGCATATGCATGGTGAAGGCCAAGTCCGCCTTGGATTTGGGGGCCAGCGCGCCCGCTGGGGCAAAACGCGGGTCGTTGATGAGGGCAACGTCGTCCTTACCCGCCCACTTCGTGGAATACGGCGGGTTCGAGACGATCGCGTCGAAAGGCTGATCATCCCAGTGTGCAGGTTCCGTCAGGGTGTCCCCCAGCGCGATGTCAAAGTTCGAGAAGTTGACGTCGTGGAGGAACATGTTGATGCGGCACAGGTTGTAGGTGGTCAGGTTGATCTCCTGGCCGAAGTACTGGCGACGGCTCGAAGGCCCCAGCAGCTTCGCGAACTTCAGGAGTAGAGACCCAGATCCCGCGCACGGGTCATAGACCCGCGCAACATCGGATCGCCCGTCCAGCGCGAGGGTTGCCAGAACCTCGGCGACCTCCTGGGGCGTGTAGAATTCACCGCCTGACTTTCCCGCGCTCGAGGCGTACATCGTCATCAGGAACTCGTAGGCGTCACCAAACGCATCGATTTGCGCGGCACCGTGCGCCAGAGGAAGATCGCCGACGGCATCCATGATCTTCACGAGCTTCGCGTTGCGCTGAGCCACCGTATTGCCCAGCTTGGTCGAGTTGACATCCACGTCGTCGAAGAGGCCACGCAGGTCCGACTCGGAGCCACTACCCCGCGCCGAGTTCTCGATGTATCGAAAGACGCGGGCCAGAGTCTCGTTGAGATCCTCATCGGCCGCCGCGCGCGCCCGCACGTTGCCAAACAGGTCGGAGGGACGGATAAAGAACCCCTTCTCCCTGACGATGGCCTCACGCTCACTTTCCGCATCTGCATCGCTCAGGGCCGCGTAGTCGAAGGCATCAGCCTCCTCGGCGCTTCCACCTTCGGCCAGAATCCCGTCACGCTGCGAGCTGTTCACGTAATCCGTCAGGTTCTCCGAGATGAAGCGGTAGAATAGAAAGCCCAGGACGTAGCTCTTGAAGTCCCACCCATCCACGCTGCCGCGCAGGTCATTGGCGATGCGCCAGATCGTCTTATGCAACTCCGCTCGTTGGACCACTGCCGCCACTACACCCTCGATTCCGTCACCGGGCTCATACTCACCCGTTCTACTCGCGATGCGCACTCAACCACATGACCGAGGATGAGTGCACGCTTAGCTTACGCCTCGCCCCCACGTTTGCGCCCCACCCACCCCGGCGAAAAGATATAGTCAGCCCCGGCCTCGTCAATCCTTGAATGGACGAGGCCGGGGCCGAGTTGCATCTGAACGATTCAGTTAGTCTTCGTGTTCGTCAGGTGACGACCGATATAGCCGATGTAAACCTTGTGGGTCTTTTTTGTGTCCGCGTAGTAGTACATGCGTGGGGCGTTGCGGTCGTGGTGGGTGGGCGCGAAGTGGGTCCACATCGTGATCTCGCCGCTCGGGTCAACGATCATCGGCACTGGGAACATACGCTCACGACGCCAGCGCGAATTCCCTTTGACGGTGTCGCTCTCGTTGGACTTATGACGGTGCGGTGAACACGTGCGGTAGCCGTCGGGTGCCGCTTTGAGGAAGTCGTACACGTTACCATTCGCGAAATCACCGGCCTCCCGCGCACGCAGATAGTCGCGCAAGACCAGTATGTAGCGCCAAAAATCCTCCGCGTAGTTTCGCGCGCTCAACTCGTCAAGCCGGAGCATCTCCCCCATCATCGCGTCCGGATCACCAAAGACAACGTGTTGGCGCACCTGCTCATGCTCCGCATCGCTCGTCATCCAGTCGTAGAGTTCAACCATGTCTGCCGGTGGCCGGTCGAGCATATCTTCCGAGTATCGGTCGTCGGATTCGCGCTGATCTGGATGCGTAGCCTTCCACGCGAGATGACGGTTCTTTTGCTCCAACTCGCGAATCTCCTCGTTCGCATAGAGGAGTCCGATCTCCATATCATCCTTATGCGACGTCAGATCTTCCACTTCGGACCTGAGGTCCGCGAGCTTACGCTCACTCTCCTGCGCCGCCTCAGCGAGGAGTTCCTGTGCGGCTTCTGTTTCCGCACGCGCATGATCACGTTCTCCCTCAAGTTCGATGCACCTGGCGGTCTTGTCCTCCAGTCTCTTCTTCAGCTGCGCGACGGCTCGTTCACGGTCCTCACGTACGCGCGGGTTCGCAAACTCGAGCACGTGCCCGATGAGTCCCCGCAGCTGATCGCTCCAACCAGATCGGGCCGCAGCGGGCTTTGTGCAGCAACGACGAACAAGGCCGACGTTGGGTAGGACACGACGCTTGGATGTGCGGGGCTTTCGCCCATTGTGTGTCAGAAGCGCTCTTGGCTGTACGGCCCCAACCTCCTGGCGTGGGACTTCCTTACCTGCTTCTTTGCTGCGTGTTTCTTTATCGCGCGCTTCCTCCAGGGGGTGGAAGGTTGGAATTGAGGCCCTGCGCTGGTCGAGTACCTTGTGGGCCTGGAGGAGTTCCTTGTCCAGCCCGTTGTCCCACAGGTACTCGCGCGGTGTTCTCGCGATCGTGCGTGCCAGCGCCGGGTGGAAACGTCCCTGCTCCTCGTCGTAGCCACGCAGGAGGGTCGCCGCGGTCAGGACCCTGTGCCGACGCGCATCGATCAGGTCTCCCGGCTGCACGCCCGGCAGGAAGGTACGCAGGCTCCCTTGGGGCATGCCAAGCCCCTCACCGATCTTTGCGAGGTAGTCGGCATACACCTGCGGTGTCAGCAAGAAATAGGTGGCGCAGCCCAGTGAGTCACCCGTCAGCGGGGCCAGAATCTGGTGCCACCGGCTTTCCTGCTTCAGAGCTTCCGGTGTATCGCCGTCGGTCAGCGGCGCAGCTACGACCACCGAGGTTCGCCTGCGCGGATCACGGATCCAGCCGATGAGTTCCTCCACCTGGTTGGCGTCGTTGATTGGCTGGAGGGCATCCGACAGCGGCATGTCCCGGTCAAAGACTCCGCCCTCACGGATGAGATCACACACCACTCGTGGAGGTTTCGCGTCCCATTTCCCGTCGCGTGGTGGGACCACCTCCACCCAGATAACCTGCTGATACGCCGACTCCTTCGTGGCGCTCATCGCGTACAGGCGCATCACCCAGTGCTCGCCGTCCTGAGTGCGTTCCACTGTTTCAAAGAGCTGTCGGCTGTAGTGCTTGTCGGCAGAAGTCTCCCTCGTCTTCGTTACGACGAGGTCCATGTGTTGCCCTCGCGATGATAGAAGAGTGCCGAATCGGTAGACGCCCTCGTCGTTACATGCGGCTTGCTCACCCGCCTCCCACAGCGAATACTTGTCGTGCAGCCACTCATGGAAAAGCCGATCAGCGACGCGCAGCGCATCCTCCCGCTCACCTAACTCCAAGACCGCTCGGTACCCACGTGCCATAATTCGCTCCCCCCTTGGGCGTCAATAGACGGAATACTTCTGCCAGCTTACGCCTACAGAACAACCGTCACATTCGAACCAGGGTCACGCTTATGAGGCGCACATCACATGCTAAACCCGGGCCTCGTCGATGGATAAACGAGGCCGTGGCCAGGCAGGCGGTCACCACCTCCGTCGAGACCACCGGTACCAGCCCAAGCCCTTCAGAGCGTCATCAACCGATTCCTCGGTGCCGAGACGGTCGAGCGCCTCCGGGTTCTTTTGGTAATACGCGAGCAGACTCTTGACGCGCGAGGGGACGATGCGCAGGTGGGCGAAGGAGATCGGGCATTCGACATCGTCGTCGGTCTTAATCAGCAGGGTCTTGCGCTGGCGATGAGCAATAACGGCAGGCTTCGCCGCCCACGGAATCGTGTAGCTCACGCCATCCTTACCGCACAGCATGACGACATTCTCGGTGAGCACGATGCACTCCTGCCGCGGGGACGAGAACAAGGAACGGCCAACCGCCCCCGCAAGCACGACGAGCGCGAAAGAGGTCGTAGCCCCTAGCCGCACCAACAAAGAGGACACCCCGACAAGCAACGAGAGCCCGTAGAGCACGAAACCCAGACCTGCGCACACGACGGTCACGATGCGCAAGACGGTCAAGCGCACGCTGGGCCGCACCGTCACACACCCATCAGGCGCCATGTCGAGCCTCACCAGCCCACGGGACCAGCCAGCATCCACCGCCGCACCGGCAACGAAGGTCGCGGCGAACATGATCGACGCCATAGCAAAGACCACGTTACGCGCGAGGACTCCCAGGGCTGCAAGGAAAACTCCCACAAGAATGCCAATGAAGGCACCGGCCCACGCCTCGCTCTGTCGCCGATCCGACGGGTACACCGTAAAGAACGTGCCATAGTTCGGCTTGGGTGGGGCCGGCTCGCCGCCAGAGAACGAGGCCGGGGCGGGCTGGCCTGCCCGGGCTTGCTCGGAGCCTCGGTGCACACCATCCTCAGGATCCACAGACTTGCCGCCGAGCGGGGGTTCAAACTTGTTCACAACGCACCTTTCACAGCCCTCGCGTATCCGTCGCTGACACATTCATACTGTCCACCCGAGCACACGCCTCACATCGCGCACCGAGTCTGGTTGTCCGAGCCGCGCACGGGCTTGAGGATCGTCACAATAGTATCCAACCATCTTCTTGAGCTGAGGTTTCGACAGGGGAAGGACTATCAGGGAAGCGATCTTTTCTCGACCTCCGCGATAGCGAATGAGAACCTCATCAACGCCGCGAACACCCGCAACGACAGGACGATCCTTCCAATAAAGAGAATGACAGATTCGGCGCGAATCACGGATAACCATTTTGCGCTTGGTTATCTCAATGCTCTCACCTTTGCCAGAGACAAAACGCATCAATCCAGCTACTTGTCGATGACAGCTCAGCAAAGCCAGAGCGACGACGCGTCGATACAGTCCATCCTCCAGGTGAATGGCACACCATATCCACCCACTAGTAAACAGGGAAAGAAGGAAAGCGATCACGCCGTGCAGATAAACTCCCATGGCGCTGAGCTCGATCCTGAGTTGCTGCCTACGATCATCATGGCTGATCGACAAAAATAGGCCACCCACATTATAGGCGAGAGGGAGTGACAGTCCGCTTAACACAACCATCAGAAGCAACAGTACACCGAGAGGCACCTTCCCCACATACAGTGCGACAACAGCACCGAATGCGACGAAGACCATAATTCCCATCGCCACCTTCTCGGAAAACGATACTCCTTCATCACGATCGGGAATGGTATAGAACCGCTGACTACGCTTCCTCTTGCGCGCTATCCAGCCCATGTCATGCGCTCACCTCGCTTGGACCAACCTTCGCAACAAATTCCGCGTCGCAACCATCACGCCCCCAAAGAGATCGAGCAACGGACAGCCCCGAAGAACGGGGCCCTTAACAGTACTCGACATGTGCCCACAGGGCGTTCGACCGACAGCAGCATGACAGAAAAAGCAGGCATCATGTCGATCGTCATCCCGCAGAAGGTTCACCAGCACTGACACTGCCACTCTCAGTTGCACCAGCTGCAAGCATGTCTAGTACTCCGATCGCAGCGAGCAGATGAAGGATCCCCGGCCTCGTAGTCGAGACCGGGGACCACGGGCGTGCTGGCACTGCGGCGCCGCGTTGCATCGCGTGCGTCAGGAGGGGATGACCTCCGTAGCGCTGACCTGGAGGATGCCGGACAGCCCGTCGATGTACTGCTTGATCTTCTTGCGGTTACGGCCGTCCTGCATGAGGTTGGGCATGCCCTTGGTGGCGCAGGTGACCTCGACAATGACGCCGGTCTCGGAGGGGATAAAGCCGACGACGATGTTCTCACCGTAGGAGGTGAAGCTGGTGGGGGTGTCGAAAGTAATGAAGCGGGCGTTCACGTCCGCACTCGTCAAGACTGCCTTCGGGACCATCGGGACGGCCGCCATGGCCGCCTGGAACACCTGCTCGTACGGCAGCGCGTACTGGAATGCCTGCTTGCTTTCTTTCCAACCCATCAGTGTCTCCTTATGAACGCGGTTGATGTGTCGCCCACTGCGCCAGGGCGACGCGTGGGCCTGTGAAGAAGGGGGTGTCCTCACGCACGTACGGGCGCGCTTCGCTGTAGCGCTGGGCGTGTGTCACTCCTTCGAGCCGGTCCAGATTATCAGCTTCGATAGCGATAACGTATTCGTAATCCGACAACGCGAACGCGCAGAGCACGGATACGTCCACGTCCGGCTGCACGCCGAAACCGCGTCGCCCGTAGTCGGCTACGATGCGCGAGCGCTCCCCCGGCTCGATGAGATACCAGTCGTGGATGCCCACGAGGGGGAATACTGTCACCCAGTCGCGCGCGTCGGCACCGCGGAAGCAGGCGGGAACGTGCCCGTGGAGGAATTCGGCGGGTTGGTGAACGCCCATGCAGCTCCAGACGGGTGTCAGGTGGCGTCCGAGGGCCGACGCGCGCAGGCGGTGATATGCGTCTTGGAGCGTCGCCGGGTCTTCGTTGAGGAGCCAGACCATGAGGTCCGCGTTGGCCCGGAATCCTCCCAGGTCGTACCATCCTCGGATCTGGGCGCCAGAATCTGAGACGTAGCCGAGGGATTCATCGACGATCCGTTCGCGTTCTTCTTCGTCACGAGGCATCGGCGCGCTGAGCGCGAACACGCAGTAGAGCGCGTAGCTGGGGACGCCCTTCCCTGACCCACCGTCGGGCGCGCCCGCGCACAGCGGCTGGGTGCCAAAGCTTCTGACCGCAGGTGTGCCTCCTCCGAGCGGTGCAGGGTGGGCGCGGGGGCCCGCTGGCCGATTGGACGAGGCCGTCGGGTAGCCTGCGCCGGCGCGGGCAGGCGACGAGGCCGTGGCGGGCTGAGGGGCTGTCGGGTACGCGCCAGTGGGATGGGGATACGGCGTGAACATTAGTGCCTCCTGACGTGGTGTCACCCCCATTTTAGGATGTGTCAGGACACATTTTGTGACGTTTGGTCAACGAGTTTGTGCTTGAGTTGAGGCTATACGGGTGTGCGCCGAGGCGGTCACAACCGCCTCGGCGCCCACCGTGACAAATA
>ERZ772987.14-NODE-14-length-37522-cov-11.7931_pt1 | contig 37522 bp, 51 predicted proteins | sample MGYA00511129_ERZ772987 | MGnify/ENA primary metagenome ERZ772987 (study PRJEB29015, sample SAMEA2738058) | human oral metagenome | biome: human oral; feature: human-associated habitat; material: saliva | place: China | collected 2222 ...
AAATTTTCCGCAAATAGATTATATAGATAATGTAACGTTTTATAGGGGCTATGGAGTGCCAGACGGCGTTAAATTTTCATGGTTTGCAATCGACCATACACATGGTGCAAATCCTATGCTTTATAGTTACGACACTATGACAGATTGTCTGAAAAAACCAATCGCCGCTATCTATACCTATGAAATAGTGTCATCAACGGAAGGATGGTTGATTGGATATAATGGATGATTGGATATGAATAAGGAACAATATGAAGCCTAATAGAAAATTTGACGAGTTAATGACTCAACAACAAAACATTCAAAATTTTTGGGGGTTATGAAATGGTAGTTTTGTTAAATCTGTTTTTTGATGATTACGGCCTTCCTAGCAGTTATGCTTGGGTATTTCTTGCGATTGCGCTTTGCATAATCGACATTATTATCATGGCTATTTATGCCAATGACGATGACTTCCTGCCTTTATTTACAGTATTAACCAGTATTGCCTTGTTTTTTGCCCTATTTTATCCTATTACTTCAATGAATCCATATAACTATATACCTATCAGCGGTACGGACACTCAAAAGGCCAATTTGAAAAGATGTACTGCCGGTAAGACCGTAAATCTTGAAAATATCAAGGATATTATGACAGATTGCAAAAACCATAATCAGGAAATGAAATTTAGAGAAGTAATTGAATCATTGGGCAAGTAAAACTATTTTAAATTTGAAAGGATATGAATAATGTTTCCAACGTTTCTTACCGTTTTCTATTTGGTAATTCTGTTTGCGATTGCGCCAATCTGTTTTTTTTTCGCATGGAATCACAAAAAATTTAAATTTAAGACTATTGAAATTTTGATTTTAGTTTTGATTGGTACAGTTGCTTTTTCTGCCTTTCTCATTCTGTTGAGATTGGAATCCATACTAATTTATTTGAAAACTATTCAGGAATTTGGAGTAGGAAAATGACGGCTGAAGCTACTACGAATAAAAATATAAAATTAACTAGACAGGAAAAAAGAGTCTTAAATGACTTGGGGTATTACACTTGTTTTGGTTTAAATTATCCAATCGAAAAAATGCGCAAAATAATTAAACTATGGATTCTTGTATTTATAGCGAGCTTGCCCCTGTTGTCTGTGCATATATTGATACCCTTTCTATATTTTTTCTCAATGGTTCTTGTGCTTTACATTGGCGACAAAAAAAAATATTTTAATTCCCCCGACATTACATACCGCAATAGATATATCCGCGAATATACCCTTTTGAAAAAAGAAAATCCGTCTTTGAATGTTGAGGACTTTGCCAAAGCCGTTAAAACATTTATTGCCGCTCAAGAAAAAAGAGAAGCTGAACAGGAACATTGTAAAACTAAAGAAGAAATCGAAACTATAAAAAATCAATACAGAATTTGAGATAATTTTTGTTGAATACCCTACTATTTTAAATTAAATAAGGATTTAAGGATGGAAAAAAACATGGATAAAAAAGCATATTATATAAATAGAGTAAGTGTTGCTGTATTGTTGTTATTATTTAATCTAAGTATTCCCAATAAATTAGATTTACCAATACTATATATTCCATTTTATAAAGCGTATTTTGTTGCCGCAATTGTATCTTTAATGCCTGTAATGGTTTTTAGAATAACTATATCTCGTGTTGGAATAGTTAATTCTATACTGAATTTAATGGAAACTATTATATTGTTTATAACTGTATTCAGAGTTGCTGTCTATATGAATTATATTTTGCTGGCTGATTTTATGGTATCCGACCCGAACCAGATATTATCAGTGATTTGCCCTGCGGCATCAATTACTGTAGTTCTTTCAATATATTATTTGATAGATAAGACTGTTAATATTATTGTAAACAGGATATTTTTTGGGCGTATTAAAACATACGAAAGCACAAGCATACGGCAGCAAGGCAAAGCAGGCATTGAGTAGCTTCGTTTTCGGTAAAACGGTTTCTAAGGAAAAATCAGAATGAAGTATCTTTTAATTATCTTAACAATGATTTTAGTTTTAAGTTCCATTGATAACATGGAAAAAGAAGCAGAGTTGAAGGAAATTCAAATCATCAAGGAAGCTGAAAACAGCAATGACCCTGTATTAAAACAGAAAGCTGCAAACATGAAAGCGGAAATTGCCCGTGAAGAGCAGAATAAACTTCAAAGCTGGATAAGTGAAGAGCAATCTCAAGAGTTAGCAAAAAACCTGGGGATTGAAAAAAACACATTTGAAATGCTCGTTTTCGCGGGACTTACTGTAATTTTTATTTCTGCTGCATGTTTAGCGTTCAAATTAATTTTTAAACCTTAAAAGTCGTCTAGGTAGGGATTATGAACAAAAAGACTAAAATTGCCCGCATTTATTGTCGGGTATCCACAAAAGAACAAAATTTAGACCGACAACTTAACTTAAAACACTGGGCTGAACAACGTGGTTTTTATGTTGCACACATATATGCCGAAAAACAGAGTGGCAGAACTGCAAACAGAATTCAACTCAAAGAAATGCTGAATGACCTACAAGATGGAGAAACTGTAATTACTGAAAACATCGACCGTTTAAGTCGTCTGCCCTTACATGAAGCAGAAAAGTTAATTGAACAAATGAAAAGCAAAGGGACAAAGTTGCTTTTACCAAATGTTCTAGATTTTCCTGAAATAGAAGACAAAAACAGCATGGAATATATCATATTCAATGCTATGCAGGATTTATTGTTGAAAATTCTGCTAAAGTCAGCCAGCGATGACTACGAATTACGGCAACAACGACAAAAGGAAGGCATCAGGATAGCTAAACAAAAAGGTGTTGTTCTTGGCCGAAAAATGGAACAAAAAAAAATTGATGATGTTTACATAATGAGAATTAAGAGAAACCTCTCAATAAGTGAAACCGCTCGAATACTAAATTATTCAGTAAGTAGTGTTAAACGAATTACCCGCATGATAAAAGAAGGCATTTATAAGCCTTCAAAACAGGCGGCACAAACAGCAGACCATACATAAATAAAGGCTATCTGAAAGTTTCAGATAGCCTTTATTTATTTTGTTAAATCTTCCGACTTACTCCGATTGAGACGGTCTTTTTCCTGCTTATAAACGACTTCAGCTTTAGATTGAATTTTTTGCATACCACCAACAAAATTCTTTAAATCTCTAGCAAGCTGTTTATCCGAATCATTTCCATTTTCCAACTCCGAAATAATATTTTTATAAGCATTTTCCACCTTTATTCGGGTACTTTTTGCTTTTGAAACAGCTTTACTGTCTTTATATGGCCGCCCTGCCCTTGCATTTTCTTTTTGCTCTTTGTCCAGCTTGTCCCCCTTCTGATACACCTTGTACTGCTCCCTGTTGTGTTTCGCCATTTGGCTTAACCCTGAAGGCATAGGCTGCTTAAAATGGCCGCGAACTGCCCGCCTTGTTGCCTCTGCCTCAATACCATGTTCTCTAAGCTGTTCGGCAAAAACCTCGCGCCATCTTTGCAAATCTTCTTTCTTGGTTCTTAACCTCGTTCCATCATGACCCATAGCCTTCACGCAAACATGAATATGCGGATGCGGGGTATCATGGTGTTCAGCCATGATGAATTGATGATTTTCAGAAAATAGCTTGTAAACTGCTTCACGGGCAGCCACGCCAAAAGCGGTTCTATCTGTACCCTCTGGCATTGAAAACATTATATGATAGTTTTGTTTAAACTTCGTTTTTCCATCTTCCTGAAGTAGAGAATCATCGCCCCACATAGAAGCAAGTTCTTCAGCCTTTAACCGCCCTTCAATGATTTCCCCGTTCTCGGTTTCAAGCGGCAATTCCCCATTCCTACCGATATAGTCGGCATGTGCGGCCATTTCTTTAAATGAATGATTCCCGCCTGTTATTTTTACCATGACTTGCGGATGCTTCTTAACAATTCCGTTAAGCCTAGCTTTTAAATACTCCACACTTTTTCGGCTTTTCCCACCACCTCCTGACAGGGAAGAAAGGCGAGCTTTCTTAGGGTCTTTCCCTTTTTTACCCTTATTCAATTGTTCAGGATATAGTAGCATTTCGCCCCAAGTTTGAAATTTTTTCACGTTCAATCTTTCTTAAATTTTGTTCTTAAAGTAGCTTCATTTACAACCTTGCGACAGTAAAAAGCGTGTTTTTCAATAGCTTCAACTATCTTTTCTATATTAGCCTCATTCAACGCGCGGGCAGCTTCCATATCGCCTAAATGTATCAACTTAATAACCTGATTGAAGTTTCTGCCCATCGCATTTAATGCAGTATTCGCTTGCCTTAAAACCTCTACTTCCTTAGTCTGAAAAACAGGTTTATTCAAAAAATACGCCCTCAAAATTCCGACAATAACCGCCTGATAACTTCGATAAATGGTTACATTCATAACCGCTTCTAAAGCCTCTAATTCAGATTCTGTAAGCGTTATTTCTATCCGCTTTTTAGGTGCGTCTAACGCCATTTTTCCAACAGAAAAGGAAATGTCTTTTTCGGTCTTCTTCCCTGTCGAAAGATAAGCCTTCAAAGCCAGTTTCATTAGCTCTGACGGCTTCAGATTCTCTTGCTCGCATCGGGAATAAAAAGGTGCTTCCAACCCTCCAAGCCAAACGCTAACAGTTTTACTCTTTTGTTGCATAGGTATCTTCCTTCTGTTGCTGTCCTAGCCGCGATAGCGGCAAGTCCGCTGCGGTAGCAGCGACATAGCGGCGGTAGCCGCATCGAAAACCTTTAGGTTTTCCGCCTTTAGGCTATCCTGCCTTAGCTTGTTTTCAACTATACCCTATATATTCAACCATTGCAAAAGCATGAGATTTTCAGCAAAAAGGTTAAATTGACAAGTTTCAGCAAAATTTCAGCAAAAAATAAGACAAGTTTCAGCAAAATTTCAGCAAAAAAAAGCCTTATTAAGCAAAATTTCAGCAAAAAAAAAGACAAATTTCAGCAAAATTTCAGCAAAATTGTATTGCACAATCCAAAAATAACTGATACTATACTTTTACCTTGATTCAAATGAAGGAAAGGCCAGATGAATGAACTTTTAGAAACCAAAAGATATAACCAATCGAAATACGCAAAGTTTCACAACGATATTTTTTCTCTGTTGGAAAAAGGATATTCAGTTCAAAAAATTTGCGACATTTTGAATAATGAAAATCCTGAAATGGATTTGAAACTAAACGGGATTTATTCATATATCCGATTACGGAAAAAAAATGGGAATGACCACATTATTGAAAATATCCCAACAGAAAAAAAATTAGGGGTTCAGATTCAAACACAACCTGAAGAATCCACAGTTCAGAAAGGGCAACCGCTGATTTCAAGCGGCAAAGCTGCAAGCGCATTTGTTGATGCTGGATTAGTTTCAGAGCCAGTAACAAAAAAGAAGCAAGATGACGTATTTTAATAAAGGAAAAACACCATGATTTTAAATAATCAAATTCATTTTTCAATTCAAGGCAAGGGCGGCATTGGTAAATCTGCCGTTGCTGCTTTACTGTCGCAGTATATTAAACAACAGAATGCCGATGCGGTTGTTATTGATACAGACCCCGTAAACAGCACATTAAGCGGTTTTTCCGCTTTGAATCCTATCTATATTAAAACGATGGAAGAAAAAGACGGGGAAATTATTATTAACCCTGAAAAATTCGATTTGTTGATTCAGAAACTTTCTGAAAATGAAAGTCCTGCTATTTTGGATGTTGGCGCAAGCAACTATGTTACGATGAAAAACTATCTGCTTTCTAACGGCATTTTCGATATTTTGGCCGAAGAAGGAAAAGAATTGTATTTTCATGTTCCGATTGCTGGCGGACAGGCGTTTATTCCTTGCATTCAAGAACTGGCGGAAATTGCAAAATTTCCAAACGCAAAAATTGTAATTTGGGCTAATTATTTCTTCGGCGATTTATCAAATGAAGACGGTAAGGATTACACCGAAAGTAAACCGTTCAAAGATGCGAAAAAATCCATTGTCGGCATTGTTACGCTGGAAAAAAAAGCTATGCACAGCAAAGATTTGAATAACCTGTTTTCAGACAATTTAACCTTTGATGAAGCTGCTTTAATTTCAGACAACCCCACCCGCTACGGCATTGTGAACAAATCCCGCCTGAAGACAGTCAAGGCCGCGATTTGGCAGCAACTGGACAACATTTTTTCTTCTGTTGAATAATTGAAAAGGCAGGGCGGTTTTCCGTCCTGCCATAAAGGAACGTTATGGATACCATCGAAAACGAAGACGAAAAAGTTAAATTACCCGAATTGAATGATTTTATCGGCCATGAAATCGTTAAAAAGGTTCTGTTGGCCGTGCATGAACAGGCGGGCTTTACGCTTGATAAAACCGACCCGATTATAGCGGCGGCATTGATACAATCGGGCGTGAATTTGGAACTGCTTCGCCAACAGGAAAAAATCAATGAGGCTTTGCTAGTTGAGATGGATATTAAAATCAACGAAATGAAGCAGATGTTCAATCAATTTGAACGAATGGCCGAAAAAATCCAAAAACTGCAAGACAATAGCGAAAGCTATTTGGCCGCCGCAAAACGGGTAATCATCGAACGGGCGGAAGCCGAAGGCCGCCCGATTGAAGGCAAGCGTAAAGGTATCTTCGGATTTTTCTCAAAGTAAAGGAATCATTATGGTTGATGCTCAAAATGAAATGCTGTTGAAAGATTTTATTGAATCGAATTGGTCTGCTTGGCTGACCCATTGCCGCGAAAACGGCATATCGGAGCAGGAAGCAGAAAAAATCTGCAATGATTTAACCAGCTAAAGAACCGCCGCAAGGCGGTTTTTTCATGCCTGATTGCTTTGGATTGTGCAATCCATTTTTACAATATCTTTACAATAAATATATAATTAGCTATTGACAATATAGCAGCCAAGCTCTATAATTTAACCATCAATTAAACGCAAGCCCGAAAGGAAAAAAGATGGCAGATATTTCAACTGTTGGCGAAATTGTAAATTTTTTGGCAATCGCTACTTACAATCGCCCTATGACAAAAATTGCTGAACAGGCGGGTTTATCAGACCACGCAATCGAAAAAGCCCAACAATACAACGGCGATTTCTTCGGATTTTGGGGTTACTGCGATTCTAAAAACCGCGCCGCCCTTGTGGAATGGTTAGCAAAACAAATTTAATCAACTTCAAAGGGCGGCAGGCCGCCGCCCAACCAACAGAAAAGGAAATGTGCAATGAAAAATTTGGAAGGTGTTAAAAGGGCGGATTTGTGGAAAATTGACCCGCGTGTTATTCAGGAAGAAAACGGCTTTAACATTCGAGATTACAGCAAGCCCGAAGTAGAACAGCATATTGCCAACCTGACAGCAGCTTTTCTGAATGGGCAATATATCCCGCCCATCGTGGTTCGTGAAGGCGATAACGGCGAAATTTTCCTGATTGACGGCCATTGCCGCCATAAGGCCGCCCTTCGCGCGATTGAACAGGGTGCGGACGGTTTAATGTTGGCGGCCACTCGCTTTAAAGGTTCAGACGTTGAACGAATTGAAGTCATGTTACAAAGCGGCGAAGGGTTGAAATTTACGCCGTTGGAAATCGCAAAAGGATATTTGCGCCTGAATAGAATGGGCTTGGAAATCAAAGAAATTGCCGAAAAGGTAGGCAAAAGTATCAATCATGTAGGTTCTTACTTGACCCTAGCAACTGCGCCTTTTGCGGTTCAGCAAATGGTTCAAAATGGGCAGGTTGCGGCAAATGTAGCGATTGAAGCCGTTCGCAAACATGGCGAAAAAAGTACCGACTTTTTAGAAAAGTCGCTGGAAAAAGCAGAAAAACAGGGTAAGAAAAAAGTAACTGCCGCCGTGGTTCGGGTTTGGATTCCACCGCGCAAAACGGTCGCAAACATGACAGATGTGGTAGAACGCATTACTGCGCGGCTGGGTGCTTGTCCATTAAGTGAAATAACTGATAACTACGGTAATGTTTCCATACCTGCTGAATTGTTGAATGAACTGCTTGCCGTTCATGACGAGGTGCAGGCAGCCAAAAACAATAAGAAGCCCGCTGCTGAAAGCTCCGAACAGGAAGAATTGTTCAATTCTGATAGTAATGGCTGACAACCAGTTTTCTTTTCTGTTGGACAAAAAAACCGCTTTAATAGCGGTTTTTCATTCTTCTACGGCCTCAAAATCTGTGCCGCAACAATCAGGCTGGCCGCACTTCAAAAGCAGGTTAGGCTTGCCCCAAACTTGCGCGGAACAGCACGGGCAGCGGTATTTAATGCGATTGGATTTATTGACTGGTTCGGTCGGCGGCAAAACAATCAAATCTTCATCTTCCTGCCCGCCTTCGCCGTTATCCTCGCCGCCATCGTCATCAACAAAGGCAGGCTGTATCGGTTTGCCGATTGTTGGCGGAAGCACTAAAGCCGTAGGCCGTTCAGGGGGGAATCGGTCAAACCATGACAAATTAAATTCATCGGTCATCAGTTCGCTGCAAGCTCGTTCAAAATTGCCGCCACTTACAATGTAATGCGACATTTTTTCTCCGGTTCGCTTTCCGCCTTCCGCGCCCGTGTTACTGGGGCAAAGCCCGATTGAATCCATCTTTGCGCCCCATTCTTTATTATGGTAGCCGCGTCGCCCTGGCTTGCCGTAATGGAATTGCCACAAATGCGCCATTTCATGAACCAATGTTGAAAGGGTTTCTTCAATACTTCTGATTGCAAAGTAAGAAGGATTCATTGCGATTTCATCAACCATCTGCCCGCTTTTACTGCCGACGAAACGCTTGCTGCTGAAATAGCCGTAAGTGCGTTTTTCGCGTTGAAGGGTAATTAGACAGGGGGGCAAGCCGCCGTCAAATAGGCGGGTATTGAAAAAGTCATAGGCGGTTTGCAGTTCGTTATAAGTTTCAAAGGTAGGAAGGGCGGCCATCGCGTTTTCTTTTCTGTTGGATTGCACAATCCAAAATATACAGCATTTGGCTGAAATATTCAATGCGGCTTTGCCGCCTGAACAACCAACCGCAAAGCGGTTTCATCGGCAAGGCCGTCTGTAAACGAAGTTTCAGACGGCCTTGCCCCCTGCGGAGCAGGCTATAAAAACTTATGCCGCAAGGCATTCATATAGGGCAGGGCAGGGGCGCGGGGTTTGCGCGCCTGCCCTGCTCGGCGGCGCAAGCCGCCGCTGTTTTTTTCGGCGGTGGCTATAAAAAAACCGCCCGTTTGGGCGGCTGTCTTATCGGTGGCTTTTCAACAGGTCGGCGGCCTTGCTTGCTTGGCTCGCTGCGGTAAAAATAGCCTTTTTGTCATTTTTCAGAATGGATAACCAGTTATCCAAGTAAAAGGCATGATTTTCAATAGTAGCACTGATTAAGCCAAATTCAGCGCACATAAAGGCTGCGCCAAGCTCTGCAATCAGTTCTTCAAAAGCGTATGCTTCTGTTCCAAAGCGGCCTGTAAAATCACGGTTCAGGCGGCTTTTATGGCCTGTTGCATGGGTCATTTCGTGCAACAAGGTTGCATAATAGTTTTCAGCGGTTTTGAATTGGCCTTTAGTCGGCATCTTGATTATGTCAAGGCTGGGAATGTAGCACGGGGTTTCAAACATAACGCCATGTTTAACAAATACACCAAAATTTGCAGCCATTTTTTCAATTGCTTCAATGTTGATTTCTTCGGTAGTGGCTGCTGTTTCGGCGGCGATTTCTTCGGGCAGATTTTCGCATTGCTCAATATTGAAAACAGTAAATTTTTTCAGCATGGGGATTCGTTTTTCTTCGCCTGTGCTGTCGTCTTCAACTTTCAAAATATCGAAGTAAACAACAGTAACGCCTTTGCTGCCCTTTTTCACGTTACCGCCTGCGGCGGCGGCCTGTTTATAGGTAAGCCAACGGTTTGAAGCATAGCCAAAACGGTTTGCAATGCCGCACAAAACAAGCAGGTTTACGCCTGAATATTCGCGGCCTGTAACCGCATTACATGGCATTCCGCCTTTTAAAAATCCGTTGTCAAACGACAAATTGCCTTCTTCAATCAAGGCAATGATTTGATTAGTTACTTCCTGATATAAATCAACTTTAGCAGCCATTTTCTTTCCTTTGCCCGATGTTCTTTGGTCTGGGCGCACCGTTTCGCGGTATGCGGTATAAGCTGTTCATCAACTTATGAGGTAAATTATAGCGGCCTTGTGATAATTTGTCAATAGATAATTATATATATATAAAGTAAAGGTTCGTTAAGCTCGCGCCCGCTTGGTTTTCGGGAATGTCAGCCCGCCTGTTTTCTTTCCTGTTGGTAAACAAAAAGCCGCCCTAATTGGGCGGCTTTGATTGTGAAGACTAATCCATCAAACGCCATAACGTGCGGTGTTCAGGGTGTAGGGCAATGAATGCGCGAACCGCTTCATAATACTGCAAAATGCGGTCATCTTTAACGTGCCAAGAAATATCGGCCAAAGCTGCACAGGTGGCAAACAGTCCGATAACATCATTTTTAACGTCTGCGGTTTTGCCCGCTATATTTTCGCAATGATAGATTTTATCGTCTGCTGGTCGGCAGTAAAAACCGCCTTTACTCAACTCAACAAAATCCCAATAACCGCCGTCATAATTTTTTGCGGTCTGTTTCGCCCAACTGAAAAGGCGGGATTCAAACAAGTGGGTAGCATTACCCAAACGGGAAGGTAAAAAATCCATGCGCTCGGTTTCGCTTGCTACTCGTTCCGTAATAGTCAATTCAGACATAATATTCACTCCTGCCCGATGTTCTTTGGTCTGGGCGCACCGTTTCGCAGTATGCGGTATTAAGCTGCCTATCAGCTTATGAGGCAAATTATAGCGGCCTTTTGCCTATCTGTCAATAGATAATTATATATATAAAGTAAAGGTTTGTTATAGCTGCGCTTGCTAGGGTCTTCGGAAATTGCCGCCCGTTTTCTTCCCTGTTGCCAAACCGCTTAAATTTGCGCGTATGCTTGATTTTAATGGCTGCCTATGCCTACCCCTTGTCTTGGTATTTAAAGGCCGTCCTACGCGCTCCTGCGGCCAGCAATCGCTATTCTTGCTATGGATTCAAAAACCGCCCGAAAGGGCGGTTTTGTTTAGCGTAAGCGGTTCAGGATTTCAAGCAACCATTTCAAGCGGTCGGTTACTTCCTGAATAATATGGCGGTCTGCAATCGCTTCAAAGTCGGCGGCAAATGCTTGATACTCTCCTTTGTGGCCGAAAGGGTGCGCCCCCAAATTCACGCGCTGCGCGATTTGTTCGGCAGCTTCGTTGCCATTTTCTAAACTTTCATGCGACAACATTCGGCGGTAAATCATGCTGGCTTCATCCAGCAACCAAGTTTCCAGCTCCTGCGGAACTGAAAAACCGTTTAAAACCGCTTCTGCTTCTTTTGCCAAAATTGAACGATAACCCAAAGTAACGCCCGCGCTAATCTGCAACGCGGCAATTTCTACTGCTACCAAATTACGTTTCATAGTTTATTCCTATCAAATTTGCCCAGTTTTCTTCGGCACGGGCGCACCGTTTCGCGGTATGCGGTATAAGCTGTCTATCAACTTATGAGGCAAATTATAGCGGCCTTTTGCTTATTTGTCAATAGCTAATTATATATATAAAGTAAAGGTTTGTTAAGCTCGCGCCCGCTGCTTGGTTTTCGGGAACGTCAGCCCGCCCGTTTTCTTTTCTGTTGGTAAATCGCTTAAATTTGCGCGTATGCTTGATTTTAACGGCCTGCCTATGCCTACCCCTTGTCTTGGTATTTAAAGGCCGTCTTACGCGCTCCTGTGGCCAGCAATCGCTATTGTTTGAATTTGGTCGCTAACAGAAAAGAAAGGGGCGGTTATGTTTTGGGACTTGTGTTGTTGTATTGATTATTTTTTATGCAAAAAAAAAACGAAGGTAGTTCTGAATTACTTAATACTTAAAAAAAAATATATAACTTAGAGTAGTACGCGCGCGCGCGGGAACATAATTATATACTAAAATAATTATTATTATTTATCAGATAGTTATATTTTTTACCGTGTCGGCGAAATGCCGTAATAGATTGTCGGCGAAATGCCGTAAATTGAAAGATAGTGTCGGCGAAATGCCGTAATAGTGTCGGCGAAATGCCGTAATAGTGTCGGCGAAATGCCGTAATAGTGTCGGCGAAATGCCGTAATAGTGTCGGCGAAATGCCGTAATAAAATGGATAAAACCAATAGTTATCCACTTATTTTGTGGATAACTCTTATTTTTTTAATATAATCGATGATGTAGATAAAATGCCGTAAAAAAAGGGTTTGATATATTTTGCTTGACCGTCGGCGAAATGCCGTAATACAATGAGAATTGTCGGCGAAATGCCGCAATGAAATGAAGTAAAATTTTTGATGAAGTACCAAAATGAATGGTTTTAGTGTCGGCGAAATGCCGAGAAACTGGGTTTGAATGTCGGCGAAATGCCGTAAACCCTAATTTAGTTGTCGGTGAAATGCCGTAAAGGTTCAATTCTAATATTCTGATATTTAGGGATTTTATGGAAAACCAAGATTTATTTGCATCTAATGATGATGCAATAAATAATAGTGCAGCAGATATTATTTCAACTCGTTTGAAGGATTTGGAAAAAAAGAGGAAAGCAAAAGAAGAAGAGTGGGATATTGGCTTTTATTATGCCCCTATGGGCGATATTCTTCCGATACATTCGATAGGGGCTATGGAGTACCCTTTTTTTTCACTGAAGAAACTTGAATTAGAACCTTTTGTTTGTGAATATAAAACAGGCGCAAGTTTGGCGATTACAGGGAACGCCGAAATGCACGTTAGAAAAAAAACTGAAGACGGGACTTATGTTAAAGAATTGATAAGTTTGGGTCGTGCAACAGCTTATGATGAAAAATTGTGGGTCTATTTAATTAGTAAAATGCAGGCAAACTATGATGCAACTGGCTCGCTGTATCGCCGCATCAGATTTAATGCTAGGGATTATCTCAAAAATATAGGTTTGCCTGCGGGCGGCTCACAATTCGCTACTTTAGAGAAGTCTCTTTATCGGTTGAGAGCAACTCAAATTGTTTGTAATTTAGAATCTAAGTTATCAGGTAATGGGGGGACGGTTATAGCAAGCAAAGAATATTCAAAGTCCTTTAACTTGATTGATTCTTTTGAATACTTGAAAACCACTTATGAGAAAAAACAACATTTGAATAAAATGGAAATTGAAGTAGAGTTACCACATTGGATTATACAGACCATCCAAAATAAGGCGTTACTTAAAATCAGTTCGGCTTACATAACCGAAGATTTGACGAATCTTGAAAAACGGGTTTATTTAATATGCGAGAAGTTTTGTGGGAATAGCTCATATTGGCATATCGGGCTTGAAAACTTACAGGCGCGACTTGGTTCGACCGTTACTCCTCGCCATTTCAAACACGAACTGAAAAAAATAATTGCGAATCAATCTATCCCTAAATATAAAATAGGGATTAGTGATGATGGCCGAAATTTTCAAGTAGTGCATAAAGAATAAGAAAAGCCCCATAATGGGGCTTAATCCTATTTGGGTTATTTGTAAAAAGCCTGTTTAAAATTAGGGTATTTACCAAACCCCAGCAAAAAGGTAATTCTTATAAAATAAATTAAACCCAATAGAGCCGATGTTACCGAGATTGCCGAGAGTACCCAAACCAAAACAGAAACGCTCTCTTGCAAGTTCTTTTCCTGTTCCTGCAGAGCCAATAAATAGGAAATATGATATCCTGATGTCAGTGAAATCAGGATTAAGGTTCCACAAGCAAACACATGAAACCTGAAAACCATGTTGGCTTCCCTTTTGTCCATTCGTTCCCCCGTTATCAATTTACGCATTGCTTCCCAATGGTTTATAAAAATTTCAAATATCTTTTTCATTCTTCTTTTCCTTCAGAAATTGTATTTTCTAAAAGCACACTCAAAAGATGGGCATAATCGCCACTTTTTGCATCTTCAATAACCTCATTTACAGATTCTTCAGAATAACCTTGCCTTAAAGCTGCTTTTCTGAAAGTACCCAAAAGAACAAAAGCATTGCCATCTACACCAATTAAATTTAATTTAACTTTCATTTGTTCTCCTCCAAAACCTGAATCAATTTATTTCTAATTTCAATATCCCAGGCATCTTCCAAGTCCCACGCGCTTTCTTCCTCGATTTCCTTTCTAATATCATCAAGAACTTCTTGTTTTGTTTTATATATCAAAGTCCATCCGTTGGTCGTGTCATTTGCCGCATTTTCAATAGCCCAATCCAAAAGTATCTTTTTCGATTCTTCTTCCGTACATTCAAAGTTACGGGAGCGTTTGCCGCCAGCGTACCAAGTCCATATGTAACCGTCCTCAAAAAAATATTTTGGACGAACACCTAACGGGGTCGGCATTTCTTCGCCGAACTGATGAATAACATCTTCTTCAGATAATTCAATAATACGGTAATTTTCGCGGTCAAAGTAGAACATGGCGATTCTCCTATAAGAACAACACCGCCCACTGAAGGGCGGTTTCAGTGATTAAAGACGAGAGGAATACTTTTTATCCCGTGCAGTCGCAGCCTTCATAACTGCTTCCCTAATTTCAACATAATCTTCATCTCTGAAGACTGTGAAATTTTTTACCACTCCATCAATTTCAACGGTAAATCCATCCTGTTCATTGAAATTCATGAAAATAAAATCAGCGTGGCCATAATTATCTTTTATATTGCAATATGTGTGATTTTCAGTTTCCCTAATGAAAATACATACATTGTGAATGTTTAAATCTTTTTTAAGTTTTTGAACTGTCTCTTTCAATACATTCATTTTCTTTCCTTTGCCCGATGTTCTTTGGTCTGGGCGCACCGTTTCGCAGTATGCGGTATTAAGCTGCCTATCAGCTTATGAGGCAAATTATAGCGGCCTTTTGCCTATCTGTCAATAGATAATTATATATATAAAGTAAAGGTTTGTTATAGCTGCGCTTGCTAGGGTCTTCGGAAATTGCCGCCCGTTTTCTTCCCTGTTGCCAAACCGCTTAAATTTGCGCGTATGCTTGATTTTAATGGCTGCCTATGCCTACCCCTTGTCTTGGTATTTAAAGGCCGTCCTACGCGCTCCTGCGGCCAGCAATCGCTATTGCTTGAATTTGGTCGCTAACAGAAAGAAATAGGGAATCAACGATGTAGGGGAAAAGCTCAAATAATACTTGCATTACTACTTTTAAAGTAGTATTATACACACATGGACAGACAACAAGGCCGTCTGAAAACATGATTAACCAACTGACCGCCTTCGGGCGGATAGGAGCAAAAAATGAATATCAAAGAAATCGCAATTAAATCTTTACTTAGCGCAATCGATGCACGCGGCTGGAAAGTTTGCTGTTATGAAGACAATGCTGGCGGATTACATCTTGCTATATGGCGCGGTAAAGGCAAAAAGCCCGGTAAGACTTGGTTTTGCCATTGTGGTTATGAATATAACCACGGACAGCTTGTCGATGATTTATTGGAATTGGCAAGCGGTAGCAACCCAGAATATTGGGAAAATATGGCGGACATGACCCGTGAAGAGTTTTGGGAAATGGTGAATGAAGAATACTCCGGCCACGTTGTTTTAGATATGGACGGATGCGAACCTTGGGGCGCAGCAAGCCATACCGAACTAGAAATTTTTATTGACAACGACGATGACCAAGAGTAAATTAATGGCTTCAGTCGCTTCGGCGGCTGTGTGTTAAAACCAAAGTATCAAGACAAAGGCCGCCTGATTTACTCAAGCGGCTTTTGTTTTGCCGGAGGAATCATGGCAAAAGGTAGGACGAGCATTACCGAGAGGCTTAAAAAGAGGCAAAAACGAGAAGTGCGCCGCGAAATGGCGCATGATTGGGCAAATAAGTGGGAGCAGGATTATCTGAACCTACTCTCTCAAATCAAGCAGGCAATCAGCAAAGGACACGATGACGACCTTATCGACCTATTTGCCGATTTGCGCGCGCTGCAACAGCCTAAATTTGAGGCATTGCATCGAGTGATTGACGAACTCATCACACCGACACGGGAGCTTATTGATGATTGATAATATGGAACTTGGCTATACGCCAAACAACCTCAAGGCAGTGCGCCAAAAGTACGGTATCACACAAAAAAAGGTGGCCGAAATAACCGGCCTAAAAACTTGGCATCCTGTAAACCGCTGGGAAGCTCCGATTGAGGCGGCATATCATGCAGATATGCCGCACACAAAATGGCTAAAACTAATCTCTTATCTTATGGATTGCACAATCCAAAATAATCAGGCATGAAAAAACCGCCTTGCGGCGGTTCTAAGCGGAAAGTACCTTTTTTGCTTGCCTGTACAATTTCCCATCATCTGAAACTGGGTTTTCTTCAGCTTTGCAGATAATAATTTCGTTATTTTCGTCTCGCGTATATGCTCGACCAGTCGGCAAATGGGTAGCTATGCCGTCTTCAAATTTCCACTTTGGCCGCCAGTCGCGGTTAGGGTGGTTATTTTTTTTCTGTTGCATGATTTACCTTTCAAAACTAAATTTACCCTGTTTTGCTTCTATTTCTAAGCTGGCAATCCATTCTTTAATTTCACCGCTACTATTGCCTTCTTTCCAAAATAAATAACGCTGCTTCAAACTGTCTTCGGCTTTCCGCATACTAATATTCATGCGCGGGGAAATATTCCCAATAACAATCAAAAACCATGATGCCACCGAAAAAATAATTACACCAATACTACCTGAAAAACTATTTAATTCTTCGGCTTTCGCCAACAGGAAAAAAATAATGGCCGCGCCCGCTGTGATAGCAAGTAATTTAGGGGGCAGGGACGGGCGGAAACCTTTTTGATTGAACAGGAAATAAACCAAATATCGAATTTCCATTTTCTCGCGGAAAGTTAAAAACATGACGTTTCCTTTTCTGTCGGTTAATCGTAAAGTAGCTTACCAAGTTGAATAATCATCTTCAGACCTTCGTTATACAGTCGGTCTGATTCGCTTTTCTGTTCCTTGAACTCGATGGCACGACCTGCCAAACGGCATTTAAGACCATGCTCCAATCCTTCGATGTAATCAGGGTTCTTGATGTTCGCTTCGCTTGCTGTTTGCAAATGTTTCAAAAATTGATTCAAAACGGACGGAAGCTCCATTTCTACCGCTTGAATCAGAAAATTCGCCTGTTGCTCGGCAGCCGTCCGAACGCGCCGCATAATTGCATAAATACGCGCTCGGCTTAAATCCGTTCCCGATGCAATTTCAGGGACGGTTTTCCCTTTCACAAAATGAAGAAAGGCAAGCTGTAAAGAACTTTCGTTCATATTGATATGCTCGGCAATTTTATTAAATTCTTTTTCGCTCATGCGAAAAGTTGCTTTTGCAGGTTTGCCTTTCGTAGTAATCATGCTTCCTCCTCTTTGCGGCCTGTGGATGGCGCAAATTCCCATGAGTGCATATAAATTTTCGTCATGCTTTGAGTTTGACCGTCTTTTGTCCAACGTTCTGTTTTCAGACGGCCTTGAATATTCAAACAAGCACCTTTGGTAAAATAATGCTCGGCGGCATTACAGTATTGCTCGCCAAAAACTTTGATTGTGTGCCATTCGGGAACATTTACATAATTCCCGTTTTCGTCTTTTTCCCGTTCGGTAGTAGCAAGGGTAAATTCCCCTACATTTCCCTTTCTTGTAAAGGGTTGGCCAACACGACCACTCAAAATCACAACATTCATGCTATGCCTTTCATGCTAAAAATGGTTATTAGGGTATAGTTGTATCATACCCTCTATTCTACTTTCAGTCAATATATAAGTATATATAAAAATTGTTGATTTAAATATTTTGTTGGTATAGAATTTAATTGCTTTTAAATAGGAGAAGTGTAATGAGTATTATAGGTTTTATTAAAGAGTGGCCTATTCTTAGCTTGTTTGTTGTTTTCTTCCTGATAGGTATGATTCCAAGCCGTTCAGGGTCTCAGCAGCATAAAATTAACAGGCGGAATGAAGACGATTTTAACAAGCGGATTGACGACCACCGCCGCAATTCAGGGCAAAGGTAAACACATGAAAAGCCTGATTGTTGCTGAAAAACCAAACGTAGCAAAAGAAATAGCGGCAGCCTTAAAAGTCCCTGCAAGCAAAGGTTATTTTGAAAATGACCGTTACATCATCAGTAATTGTTTTGGGCATTTAATGGATATGTACGCACCAGAAGCCGAAGAAAAAGGGGCTTCTTTGCCGATTATTCCCAGCCATTTTTCTTTCCGACCCAAAGAAGAAGCAGAAAATCAATACCGCTTATTACTCGGCTTAATAAACCGTAATGATGTAGGTTTAATCATAAACGCCTGTGATGCCGAAAGGGAAGGCGAGAATATTTTTAGATGGGTTTTTGATTCGACTAAAAGCCAAAAACCAGTTAAGCGGATGTGGATTAACTCAACCACGGTGCAAGGCTATTTAGATGCGCTTGAAAACGCCAAAGACCAAGCGGAATTTAATCATCTGGCCGCTGCTGCACGTTCTCGCGCTGAAGCTGATTGGTTATTCGGTATCAACGGCACACGGGCAATCAGAAATGCAATGGGAAGGGTAATGACCCCAACGCTGGCAATGGTGGTTGATGCCTACCGAGCAAACAAGAATTTCAAACCTGAAATTTATTGGGAAGTGGACGCTTTGTTCTCTGTGGCCGCTGGAACATATTCCGCCCGCTTACTTGCGCCTGACGGGAAAACTGCCAAATTCAAAGACCGCGCCGCCGCCATTGCTGCGCTTGATGTTGCACGAACCGCCCCTTTCTTTTCTGTTGAAGACGAAGTTAAAGCCGCCAACACCGCCGCGCCGTTTTTATTTGACGGAACGGAATTACAAAAGGTAGCCAACCAAAAATTCAAATATTCCGCCGATAGAACGCTGGAAATCATGCAAAGCCTGTACGAAAAATACAAGGCTTTAACTTACCCGCGCACCGACATGAATGCCCTGCCTGAAGATTTTTTACCGACAATTTCGACTACTATCGGAAACATGGGAAAGCTGGCGGAATATGGGAAAATCGTTGAAGACTTGAAACAGAAAAATCTATTAACTTCAAGCAATAAGCGGGTTTTTGATAACAACCGTGTAGCGGCTCACTATGCTGTTATCCCCACCGGTTCAATCAAGACGGCCAACGGCGAAAAGCCCCTCTCTTCTCTGTCGGAAAATGACTTGAAGACGATATTACCGTCTGACGAATACAACATTTTCCATTTGGTTGCTTTGCGAACACTTGCGGCCTTTTATCCGCCTGCCGAATACATGGTTACGACACGCACTACGGCGGCTAACGGTTCGGTATTCAAAACATCAGGCAGGGTGCTGAAAAAACAAGGCTGGCTTGCTGTCTATGGCGGCCAAGAGCCGACCGACGGCGGTAAGGCCGACAAAGAGGCAATGCAGACCATACCGCGAATCGAACCCGACGAGACCGCAAGACTGGCCGAAATATTCCTGAAAGACCTGAAGACCAAAGCTCCGCCCCTAATGACAGAAGGTACATTGATACAGGCCATGAAGACCGCTGGCCGCGATATTGAAGACGAACATTTAAGCACATTGATGAAGCAAGTAAAGGGTATTGGCACGTCCGCAACCCGCGCTCCAACGATTGCAAAACTGAAGAAAGCAACAGCCAAAAAGCCGCCTTATATGGAACTGGTAAAAAACCATTTGATACCCACCGAACGCGGCATGGCGGTTATTGACTTAATCAGAAAAAGCTACCCACAAGCTGCCGACCCAATATTTACGGCGGAATGGGAAGACAAGTTACTTCAGATTGAACAGGGGAAACTTCAGCGTACTGCCTTTATGCAGGAAATCAAAGCGGCAGTTTCTGAATCAACTATTTTGCTGAAACAAACCGCCTCCGCTATGGCGGCGGCTAATGCTCCTACTCTATGCGCCTGTCCATCTTGCAAAAATGGGAAGCTCAAAGAAGCGATGTATTCATGGTCTTGCGATAATGAAAATTGTGGTTTTCGCTTACAAAAATCTGTTGCAAAGAAGAATTTGCCAAATACGTTGTTGAAGCAACTTGCCGAAACAGGGAAAACACCGATTATCGAGGGTTTTTTAGGGAAAAGCGGCAAAACTTTTAAAGCAGCTTTAATGCTGATTAAAGATGAAGAGAGTAAAGGCGGCCTGAAAATAGGCTTTGACCTGCCCCAAATAAAAGAAATCGAAACAAAATATCTTTGCCCATGTTGCCAAAAACATAATATGACAGATAAAGGCCGCTTAATCGTTTGCCCCGAATGTGATTTTACGCTTTGGAAAAGCATAGCAGGGAAGCAACTTCAAACTGAAGAAATAGATAAGCTGTTAAAAACGGGTAGAACCCTGCCAATTAAAGGCTTTATAGCGAAAAGTGGTAGAACGTTCACGGCGAAGCTGCTGCTTAATCCAACAGAAAAGAAAATTGTATTTGAACTTGTAAGAAATAAACGTTAATTGAATTGTCATCCATCGCCAACCCCTTTTGTAGAAAAAGGGGTTATTTTTTATATTGATATGCTAGAATCCACATTTTCAACCCCTAATGTAGAAAGGTATAGCAATGAATGAGCTTAAAAATCCTATTTCCCTTGACGAACTCGAAAAGGAAAAAGCCCGCTTAGAACAAGAGATAAATCGCATTAAAAAAACAGAACGAAAGCATAAAGTCAAAGAGATAGTACAAATTATGCAGTCGTACTCAATAACGCTTGATGAAGTTAATATAGCTATTAACTCAAATGTTGCCAAATACCGTGATGATGTAACAGGGCAAACTTGGAGCGGAAGAGGTAAAAAACCAGCATGGGTTGTTGCCCTAATCAATAATGGTGGCAACATTGATGATTATTTGATTAAATAAATCTTGCAAAAGATTATTTTTGCAAGATATAATTCAACATGGTTTTGAAGGTATCCCCACCTTATTCACTTACAGCATCATTTGAGAATGGAAGATGGAATCTGAAGGTTTCGTCAAAAATCAGGACAATGAGCGGAGTGATTGAAAATCAGGCATACATCCTGACTTTCAGGCAGGAAGTTAAAAAGTGGAAAAAACTGGAAGATTTATTATTTTATGTGCATCAACATTGCGCAGAATATGAAGAATTGAAGGTTAATCTACCTTTTGGCTTAAATTTAATTTCTAAAAAAGGTAACAACTATGGTTAAGAAAAAATTAGCAACAGCATTGATGCTTTCTTCTTTTGCCACTCTTGCCGTTGCCTCTGACTTTGCAAATGACCTTTTGCAAGGAGATGAACGCTCGGCTTGTGAAGCAATTTTATGTTTATCTTCAAATACAAGGCCTAATGAATGCGCCCCGTCCATTCATAGATATTTTTCAATTAAACATAAAAAATTGGGGGATACCTTGCGGGCAAGAAGAGACTTTTTAAATATGTGTCCCGCCAAAAATGAGCAAGGGATGCCTGAGCTGATTGATGCCATCGCTAACGGCGCAGGCCGTTGTGATGCGAAAGAATTAAACCGCATGATGCGTTATTCACGGTTTGAGAAGGTATGCGAACAAAAAAACAAATATCGCTTTGGCCGACAATATACGTTTGATGAAAATTGCCAGATGGTTAAAAAGTTTTACGTCAGACCTGATAAACCGCAATATTGCAAATCATATCACGACCACGGGTGGACAAACGTTAGCGATAGTGTTCGTTATGTTGGGGAAGAAAAGAATGGCGGACGATGGGTTGATGTTCGTCAATAAAAATTATTAACAGGGGTTTAAAAATGGTTGTTGATTATGACCATCTGCTACAACAATGTACAAATGGGGTTCATCCTGTAATTATGCACGGCATAATCAGTCAGGAATCTAGTTTTAACCCTTTTGCCATTGGTGTAGTTAATGGCAGTCTTTCTAGGCAGCCTAGAACATTTTCTGAAGGAGTTGCGGCTATTCGTTCGTTACAAGCCCGTGGTATGAATTTTTCAGTTGGGCTGGCACAAGTGAATAAGCAGCATTTCAAGCGTTTTAATTTTACTGCTGAAACCATTTTTGAACCCTGTGCTAATGTGAAAGCAGGGGCGATGATTTACAAAGATTGTTATGCTGCTGCTGAACGTCGTTTTGGTAAAACTCAACACGCCATAGGTGCGGCTCTTAGTTGCTATTACAGTGGTAATTTCCAAACAGGATTTAAGCGGTATGGAAATGATAAACTGCCATATGTAACGGCTGTATCTCAACGCATGATGACCTATAATAATCGCCCCTCAAAAATTGGCGAAGGTATATATCACGCCAAAGCTGTGTTTAAAACAGGGGAAAATCCTATCTTAACCATACGCCGACAACAGGCTAATACGCAATTAGGGGATTCCGCGCCCGTTGCATTGGCTCAAGTGCAAGAAACCGAATCAGCACCAAAAGCCGCCCCATTTGTTACAGGTAGTCGCCATATTGTACAAAATCAATTGGCAATGAATGAAACAAATAATAAGCAAGAACCACGGAAAAGCACCCTGCTCTTCTAATTTTTAATTAACCATGAAGGAATTTTTTATGAAAATTATGTCTAAAAACACCGTTGCTTTTGCTTTGACTTTAGCCGCAATGTCTTCTCCAGCTTTGGCGGCTGATTTGTCTTCTGTGAATAGTTTTTTAGGTAACATCGAAACCATGTTGAAAGGCGTAGCAGTTGCAGTTGTAACAATCGCCTTTATGGTTGCGGGCTATAAAGTTGTATTTGGCGGCTCGACTGTTCGAGAAGTTGTACCGATTGTAATCGGGGGTTTGATTATCGGTGCGGCAGGATACTTTGCCAGCTTGATTGTTAAGTAACTTCAGAAAGGGGGCTATATGAACGAAGACCGCTTGAGAACCGAAACCGTTTACAAAGGTTGCACAAGGCCAGCGATGCTGTTTGGTGTACCCATTACTGCCTTTGTGTTGTGCGTTGGCGGCTCTGCCATGCTGTTATTCGTTTTACTTAGCCCCCCTTGGGCTTTGTTAAGCGGTTTGGTTTGGTATGTAATGCGTTTGATGTGCAAGGAAGACGACCAACGGTTTACCCAGCTTGGCGTAAGTTTTTTAACAAAAATGCGTAATCCCAACTCTAAAATATGGGGGGTTTCTACGTTCCAGCCTGTTCAATACAGGGAGAAAAAGAAAAAATGAATTTAAATATTGATAGCCTGAACCAATTTTTAGGCCGTGAAAAAAACTTGAATGAACATATCCCATTTGTCGGCCTGCACGATAATTGTTTAATTACAAAAAATGGGGAGTTAGTTCGCACTTACCATATCAGCGGGCGTTTTTTTGAAACAACGGATGTGGTTGATTTAAACCACCGAAACGCACAACTGAATTCATTTTTGCGAAGTATTACTTCCTCTCAAGTGGCCGTATATGTCCACCGTGTCCGCAGTAACGACAATGAAGAAATGACAGCAGACTACGGAAACGAATTCTGTAATGATTTTGCCGAAAAATATATGCGTTTGGTTGCAAACCGTAACTTGCAGCGCACAGACCTTTATCTTTCTGTCGTTTACCGTCCTTTTGTGAATAAAGCACAAAAGGCCGTTCAAAAGGCTGGCCGCCGTACAATCGAAGAAATTAAGCAAGACCGCCTCAATTCAATGGAAAAAATGGCAGAATTATCAAATAAAATTGAAAATTCTTTGCGCCGTTATTATCCGCGCTTGCTCCAAAGTTATGAAAAAAATGGCATTGAATACAATGAGCAATTAAGTTTTATGAACTTTCTGCTTACCTTTCAATGGCAACCTATCCGCGTGTTAAAAAACCATCGCGGCGTTCCTGCTTTGGTTTATTCCTATTTGGGAAATGCCCGCATTCAGGCAGGGCAACAAATGCTTGAAGTGAATACACCAACATCACAAAAATTTGCCCAAGTAATCGAACTGAAAGAGTACAACTCTTACACACAAATGGGTATGTTGGACGAACTTTTATATCCTTCCGACACCATGCCCTATTGTTTTATTGAAACGCAGTCTTACGCCTTCAAATCTCGGTTTGATGCGAAAAAATACCTGACAACACAAAAGAATCAACTGAAATCCTCTGAAGATGGCGCAGTCGCGCAATTAGAAGAAATGGATGAAGCCATTAACGACTTGATGGACGGCAAATTTTCGGTCGGGGAATATCATTATTCTCTGTTGGTTATTGGCGATACTTCGGAAGATTGCCGTTATTTCACACAATCCGCCTCTGCACAAATTCAAGACTTGGGCTTCTTGCCTTTCGTAAGTACGGCGGCCAACACAGGGGCTTATTTTGCCCAACTGCCGACAAATTTCAAATATCGCCCGCGCGTTGCTAACCTTACTTCAGGCAACTTCTCAATGCTCGCGCCGCTTAACAATTTCCCAAGCGGGAAAAAACACGGCAATCCGTGGGGAGATGCGGTCTTACCACTCCTTACGCCCAGCAATCAGGCTGTTTACTTCAACTTCCATGATTCGCCTGCCAACACCGATAACTACAATGATAAATTGCTGGCTAATACAATGGTTATTGGTAAATCGGGTTCAGGTAAAACAGTATTTTTAACTGCCCTGACCGCATTTATGCAAAAGTACCGCTACGATATTAACGGGAAACCTGTTGATTTTAACTGCATTTATTTCGACAAGGATAAAGGTGCTGAAATTGCCATTCAAGCAATGGGGGGTGGTTATTTATCACTTGAAAGCGGTCAACCGACGGGCTTTAATCCCTTCCAACTGGAAAACACCGAAAGTAATCGTATTTTCTTGAATAAGCTGGTTTGTCTTCTGTTGGAACAGACAAACGAAAAAGTTACGGTTTCCGACCAAGCTAAAGTTCAGTTAGGCATTGAAACCGTTATGAGAATGCCTAGAGAAATGCGCCGCCTATCAACGGTTTTACAGAATATTACCGAAGGTGCAAGCAAAGAAGAACGTGAAAACTCAATTCATAAACGGCTTGCTCAATGGGTAGATGATGGCATTTATGCTTGGGTTTTTGACGAAAACGATGAAGACCTTTTAGACTTCGGCAAATATTCTATTTTTGGCATTGACGGTACTTCATTCCTTGATGATAAAACTGCCCGCGCCCCTATCGCAATGTACTTGCTTTACCGCATGGAAGAACTTGTAGATGGCCGCCGTTTTTATTATGTGATGGATGAATTTTGGAAGTGGCTTGAAGACGACGTATTTTCAGAATTCTGTAAAGACAAACAGCTTACAATTCGTAAGCTGAACGGTTTTGGCCTGTTCGCCACACAACAGCCTGATATTATATTGAATAACCAAAATGCTTCAGCCTTACTCGGTCAAACGGCAACACTGATTTTGATGCCAAACCCCACCGCCGACAGAAAACAATATATGGAAGGCTACAAACTTAATGAAGCTGAATATGAAATTGTCAGAACTTTAAATGAAGACAGTCGAATGTTTTTAGTAAAACAAACAGGCGTTGATGATAAAGGCGATATGAGAAGTTATGTTGCTTCGTTAGATTTATCAGACCCTGAATTTAAAAACACTATTCGCGTACTTTCAGGAAGTGCCGAAAAAGTGCCTTTGTGTCGTAAGGCAATTGCCGAAATGGGGCAAAACCCTATTAACTGGCTGCCCCGATACTTTGAGTTGCTGGATTCAGGCCACAAAATGGCTGCTGTCTAGCATTCGCAATCTCTTATTTTACTTTGGAATTGGAGCATATACATGAAAATGAAATTTGCAAAAAAAGCCGTAGTCGCTGTACTGACTGCATCACTGGCTTTTTCTTCTGTAACTAGTCAAGCAAGCGGCATTCCTGTTGTTGATGGTGCGGCAGCAGCTCAACGGGCGCAAAACTTCCTTCAAGAAATGGGTGAAATGGCCAAGCAGCTAGCAGAAATGCAAGCGCAATTAGAACAAGCTAAAAAGCAATATCAGGCTTTGACTGGTTCTCGTAACTTAGGCGACATCCTGAACAACCCTGCCATTCGCTCTGCTTTGCCCGAAGATTGGCAAAAGGTTTACGATAACATCCAGCGTGGCGGCTATAAAGGTCTAGACGGTACTGCCGCCGCCATTGCTGACGCTGCTGGCTTAATGAATCGCTGTAAACGTTTGAAAAATGAACAGTCAAAACAAAGCTGTGAATCACAAGCAGTTCAATCAGCACAAGTTAAGTCTGACTTAAAAAAAGCCTTTGATGCGGCCGAAATACGGTTAAAACAAATTGAAGGCTTAATGGGGCAAATTAACAGCGCAACTGACCCGAAAGCGATTGCTGATTTACAAGCCCGTATTCAGTCTGAACAGGCTAAAATTCAAAATGAACAAACCCGTATTCAGATGTATAAAATGATGCAGGAAGAGAATCAAAAAATCTTGGCACAACAACGTTCGGAAGCACGTGTTCAGGCAGCACAAAATTATTCGAATAAGTTTATTATTCCTAAATAAAGGTTTAAAAATATGAAAAATATTTTTCTAATCTCAATGGCAGCTTTTGTCTTTTGCGGTTGTTCTTTAGAGGAATCACAAGAACCACAAAAAAAACAAACCGCAAAAGAAAGACGAAAAGAAGCGACAAAAAATTATGAAAATAAATTTCTTCTTCCTGAAGAGAAAAAATAATTTTCAGCAAATAACACGCACCTAAAAAGGTGCGTGTGGGAGGTTTAATTATGATTTTTTCTCATATTGGTCAGGCTTGGGAAAGCGCAGCTACAAGTTTAGTTAGTGGTTCAATTGCCAACATTATTTCAGCTATTACCCCTGTAATTACTACTGGAATAGCAATATATTTCATGATTACTGGCTATATGGTATTAGCTGGCCGCATACAAGAACCTATCGGTGATGTGTTGATAAAAGCAACAAAATTGATTATTGTTGCAACAATATTTACGCAAGCAGGGTCATTAGCAGTGAATGGGGTAAATGGCATCGAAAGTATGTTTACAAGCGCAATAACTGGCGGTAAAAGTTCAGTATATGCCATTCTTGACGACAATCTAAATGCTGGTGCTGACGCAGTTAATCAACTATACATAGCACTAGAAAACCTTGAAGGCGAGGGAATGCTTGATATGCCACCTATTGCCTCTTTAGTAGCCCTTTTGCTGACAATGGTAATTACAGCTATCTCTACAATCTTAATAACAGTGTTGGCCGCCGCTATTTATATAATGACTAAAACAGCACTAGCTGTTGTTTTAGCTTTATCGCCATTTTTTATTGCTGGCCTATTTTTTCCTGTTACTGCCCGTTGGTTTGATTCTTGGTTAAGCCAAGCAATAAACTATGCTGTAACTGGTGCGATTATTGTTTTCTTTTCAACTTTGGCTTTCTTGAATTTTGGTGCTGTTGTTAATGCTATCGTTACAGAAGTGAACAACGATGTTTATTTCCCATCTGCATTGATAATACAGCTAGTAATTTATGCTGTTGTTAGCTTTTTTGCCATGAAACAAGCTCCAAGTATTGCAAGTGGATTAGCTGGCGGTATTGGCGTATCAGGGGTTTCTTTAGTGGGTATGGCAGTAGCCGCGAAACAAGCAGCATTGTATGGATTCAAATCAGCAAAAATTGGCGGCCATGCAGCAACAGGTGGTATGTTTACCCGTACAACGAAGAGAGACCACAATACGGGACGTAACGTTTCCAGTAGTCGATTTGCACATTTAAGAGAGGGGCGAACCATGTTAAATAGTAACTATCGTCAAGCAATGATAGGCAGGATGAAAAACGGGTGGTCGTCAAACAATCCACGAAATTCAATAAAAAGAAAATAGCAGTATAAAATAAATAGCTATTTACTTAATCTGATTTTTGTTTTAATATTGCAAAATGAAAGTTTTGCAATATTTTTTATTGGAGATAAAACATGAAAAAAGCCTTAACTACTGCAATTATTGTTATTTTTTCCGTAAGTGCGTGTTCAGCACCGAAGCCGCCGAAAGTTGATGGTTCTAATCGAGTACCAGTAAATACACAACCAATCAACATCAATAACACAACCGTTTTATAAGGAAATTTTATATGTTTGGGAAAAAGAATAAAGCTGAAAAACAACAGCAAGAACAAAATATTGAGGAAGTCAGCGTTTTAGACTGGGAGTCTAACACAATTGACCTTGTTCAAAAATCCGAACGCCGCGCTTGGCAGGTTGCAAAAATGTCGGCGGTTGGATTTATCTTATCTGTTGTTTCTATCGGCTTATTGATGCCTTTAAAAGAGACAAGACCTTATGTTATACGGGTTGATAAAACAACTGGCGGTATTGATTTAGTTACATCAGTTCGCGGGAAAGACGTTACAAACGACGAAGTTCAGGATAAATATTTCGTAAATCAACTTGTAATAAATCGTGAAGGGTACGATTGGCACACACTCAAAAACAGTTACCTGATAACCCGTGAACTTTCATCTGACGATGTGTTTAAACCGTTTGAAGCTCTCTATCAAAGTAAAAATGCTCCCAATAATGTATATGGCGACAAATATGCAATAAAAGTTGAAGTTATTTCAATCACAATCCAAGATGGGGATACTGCTGTTGTTCGCTTTGCCAAAGTAAAAACCGATACGGAATCAAACCATGAAATTGAACGTACAAACTGGGTGGCCACTATCGGTTTTAAATACAGTCCCGAAATTTTGGCAACCGAAAATCAACGTTTAATTAACCCATTTGGCTTTACTGCGGTTTCATATCAAGTAGTCCCTGAAATTAACTCAATTCCAACATCAGGAAAGTAAAATGAAAAATAAATATCTCGCGCTAACCGCCCTACTCTTTTCTGTTGGATTGGCCGCGCCCGCTTTTGCACTTGACACTCCCCATTATTCGCGCAACGACCGCAGAATTCAGATGACCCCTTACAATGTCGATGATATTGTTCTCGTGAAGGCTTCTGTCGGACGGGCTGCACATATTGTTTTGTCTCCGTCCGAAAAAATTCTTGATATGGCTTCGGGGAACTCCGAAGCATGGGAATTTAAAGATGTTGGCAATAACATTTACATGAAACCACGTTTAGACAATGCAGATACTAATTTGATTGTAACAACAGATAAACGTGTTTATAGCTTTGAATTGCGTGTAGTAAAAACAAATGCCGCGCCAACATACCGACTTACTTTCTCTTATCCCGAAGAAGTCGCGCGTAATCGAGACCGCCAACGCCAACGCAACTACGTTGCCTCTGCTTTTGCTGCTACGCCAACTATTGCAAACAGTAATTACACTATGCAACAAGGCAAAGGTTCTAATGATATAAAACCTCAAGCGGCATTTGATGACGGCACATTTACTTATATTCGTTTCGCTCGTGGAAAAGAAATGCCTGTTGTTTTTAAAGTAGCGGACAATGGCGAAGAAGAAATTATCAATAGCAGCGTAAAAGGCGATTTTCTAGTTCTTCACGGTGTTTATAAAACCATGATGATTCGCGGCAATTCTACTGTAATCGGCTTATATAATGAAAGTTATAAAGGCGGTAGTATTGGTACAGCAACTGGCACAAAATCCGAGAATGTTGAACGTGAAATAGTTGGAGGCAAATAAGATGGAAAAATCAAATAAAGACCCGAAAGATTTTACTAACCCCGATGAATCAGGGTTAGGTTTTAACCCGCAAGAACAAATGCCTCAAGTGGCTAATCAAGGTCGCTCAAACAACAGTACAAAAAAAGGCTTGATTTCCTTATTTTTCTTTGGTGCTGTTTTATTTATGGGTTTTCTTGGTTTTCGTTCTTTGGTTTCAAATTCAACAGAAAAAGCAGAAGAAGAAGCTAACGCCATTAAACGTGCGCCCACTACCGTTCCTGCTTTTACCAAAACTGAAGAAGAAGCCCCTGCCCCACCGCCTGATGCAATGGCTTCTATGGCCTCTATGCCAGTCGTAGCAACCGCTTCAGAACCCATGCCTATGCCCATGCCTACGGACCCCCCCCCTGTAATGGTTGATGAAGGCGAAAGAAAACCTACGCCGCATGAAATTCGCTTGCGCTCCCCGTTGATGGTGGGTAGTAACGCCAGTAATTTAACTGGCTCTTCGGGTAACGGTTCTCCAATGAATATCCCAAATCAAGAAAGCAGTGAGGACACCGGCCTTCTTGGGGCATCCCGTAGTAGTAACAACGGTAATCAAACAGCATTAAGCAACAATTTTACTGCAACAGCAACCCCATCAGCTTCTGCTGGCCTCTTGAAAAACCGTGATATGTTGCTTGCCAAAGGAACTGTTGCACCTTGCAATTTGGCAACCAAATTTGAAACACAAATTGCTGGGCAAACGGCCTGTGTAATCCCTGACGACATTTACAGCGAAAATGGGAACGTCGTATTACTTGACCGTGGAACAGTTGTTGAGGGCGAATACCAAAAAGTAGCGGAAGTTGGTCGAACCCGTATTTTTGTTCTGTGGACACGCGCAAGAACGCCAAATGGGGTAGTAATTAACCTTGATTCAGCGGCTTCAGACAAATTAGGCGGGGCAGGGATGAACGGTTATGTAAACAATCACTGGTTTAAACGCTTCGGTAATGCCGTTATGTTCAGTTTGATTCAGGACGGCGTTTCAACAGGTTTTAATCGACTGGAAAAATCGCAAACTGCACAAACGGTAATCTACGAAAACAGCCAAGATGCTACAACCAAAATCGTTGAAGAAATTATTAAATCTACTGCAAATCTTCCGCCGACTATTTACCGAAACCAGGGCGATAAAGTAGGTATTTACATTTCCCGCGATTTGGACTTCAGTTCAGTTTACCAACTCAAAAGCCGCGCCTATCATTAAAACGGCTTGATTAACCTTTAAAGCCGTCTGTTTAGACGGCTTTTGTACAACAGGAAAAAAAAATGGAAGAAGTTTTAAGCCAAACCGAACATAAAGAATACGATAAAGAAATAGCAAAGCGACGAGAGGCCAATGCTAGAAAAGCAACAAGCCTGCTATTTCATTTGCAACCATTAAATAAATTCTTATATGAAGATGATTCGATTACAGAAATAGCAATTAACCGACCGAATGAAATTTATACTGAGCGTAACGGGGAATGGGTTAGGCATGAAAGTGAAATTTTAGATTTCCATTTATGCCGCTCTATCGGCGTTGCTGCTGCTAAATTTACAGATAATGAGTTTTCCGATGTTATCCCGATTCTTTCGGCAGTATTACCCAAAAAAGAACGGGTTCAGTTTGTAATGCCGCCTGCTTGTGAAGATGGCACGATTTCAATCACAATCCGTAAACCTTCTAAAAATATCTTTACATTGGATGAATACCGTTCGAGCGGTTTCTTTAATCGCGTTTTACCGAAAAATGACGGGTTAAACGAACAAGATAAAGAACTTAAATCTTTACTTGAACAAAAGCGGTTTGAAGAATTTCTTGTCAAAGCAGTTAAGTACGAAAAAAATATTGTAGTAGCTGGGGCAACAGGTTCGGGCAAAACTACGTTCATGAAAACTTTAATGCAAGAGATACCGACACATGAACGGATTATCACAATAGAAGACGTGGCAGAACTATTTTTGCCAAACCACCCTAATCACGTCCATTTGTTTTATCCATCTGAATCACAGGAAGTTGTTTCGCCCGCCATCTTGTTAAAAAGCTGCCTGCGGATGAAACCCGACCGTATTTTACTTGCCGAACTTCGCGGCGCGGAAACATGGGATTACATACAAATCTGTGCTTCAGGGCATGGCGGGTCAATTACTTCTCTTCATGCGGGAAATGTGAATGAAGTATTTGAACGTTTAACTGGTATGTACAGAAGCAATCCAAAAGGTCAAAATGTTTCGGATGATGTAATTATGCGAAGCCTACATATGACAATTGATGTGGTAGTTCACATGGATAACCAACATGGATTAGGACGCGGAATTACACAAATATGGTTTGAACCTGAACTGAAATTACGAACCGAACAAACGAAATAGAAAGCATTTAATCATGAGTGAAAACAATCAAAAAGCAGTAGCTAAAATAGTTTTTGTTCTGTTGGCTATTGTCGTTATGGCAACTCTAATTCTTTGGTCGGCCTCTGCTATTTTTATGGCATGGAACGGTGCGCCGATAGAGAAAGCCACCCCTACTATGATTTTAAAATATTGGGAAATTTACGGCCAAAACAAACAATATAAAACTTCATTTTTAGTTTCGTTCGGAGTGCCTTTTGCAATTTTTATTATCCTCCCGCTAATATTATGGCTAATGCACTCCGAACGCCGTTCTTTGCATGGCGATGCTCAATGGGCAAAGCCATCTGACATTCGTCAAATGGGCTTATTTAAAGGCAATTCGACAAGTTTGCTTGTCGGTAAATATAAAGGGCAATGGTTGCAATATTCAGGCAATCAATTTCTAGGAATGATTGCCCCTACACGTTCGGGTAAAGGTGTAGGTATTGTTATACCTAATCTACTCAATTATTCTCATAGTGTTGTTGTTTTGGATATTAAAGGCGAAAACTTTGATTTAACTTCAGGATTCCGCAAAAAATACGGCCAAAAAGTTTTTAAATTTGCGCCTTTTGATTTTGATAAAGAAAGCGGCATATCATATACCCACCGCTATAACCCATTAAGTTATGTAAGCGATAGCCCTGCCACACAAGTTTCAGATATTATGAAACTAGCTTTCATGCTTTATCCTGACCCTTCAGGCGAAGACGCAGACGACAACTTTTTTCCAGCGCAAGCCCGCGCCTTATTCCTCGGTCTTGTCCTGTTCTTAAAAAATACCAATAACGAAGATGGTACGCCCGCTCGTTGTACAATAGGAGAAGTTTTACGTCTATCAGGCGGTAATGGTAAAAACCTGAAAGACTACATACTTGAAGATATGTTAGGCACGGCTGAAGGATACGAACCGCGCGAAGGTTTACCTAAAGCGTGCATTGATAAACTGTCTGCTTTTGCCAACCAATCGGACAATACCCGAAGCAGTATCTTAGGCACATTTACAAGCCCGCTCGATTTATGGTTAAACAGCACCATTGACAACGCTACTTCAGGCGATGATTTCGACCTTCGCAAAGTTCGGAAAGAGAAAATGACAATCTACGTTGTTATTCCACCTGACCGTCTTTCAGAAGCCCGCGTTTTAATCAATATGCTGTATTCCCAACTTCTCGCCGAAAACCTGAATCAGCTCCCCTCGCAAAATAAATCACTCAAATATCAATGCCTGTTATTGATGGACGAATTTACCGCCGCTGGGCCGATACCCGTTATTCAAAAGGGGGCGGCTTATATTGCTGGTTACAATATGCGTTTGCTGATTATCAACCAAAACACTTCGCAACTCGTAGAGAATTACGGTAAAGCTGGGGCTGATACATTGCTAGGTAATATCGAATTACTGGTAATGTATGCGCCCTCGCCAAAGCCATTAACGGATGCGGAAGAATATTCAAAATTGTTAGGCTACCAAACTGTTAAGGCAAAATCTAAAAGCCGCCAACAGAACGGCAACCACCGTTCGGAATCCGAATCAGACCAACGCCGCGCCTTAATGTTGCCTCAAGAACTTTTGCAAATGCCTGAAACAGACGAAATTCTTGTTAAACGTGGAAAAAAACCGATTTATTGCAGCAAAATCATCTATCATGAAGACCCTGCTTTTAATGGGAAAATCCTTGAACCTTCTGCCGTTCCTAGCTGGAATATCAATAAGTTCATTACTGAATTTGAAAGCACTCGATACATCAGCCGCGCCCCATCTGAAGAAAACACTATTGAGCCATTTGAAGCCTCGGCGGTATCTTTTGACAAGACCATCAATAAAGTTGATTTGATGGATAGCAAAACGGTTGCAAGTGCTGATTTTTTCAGTCATCACTTGTTTGATTTGGTATTTGACCCAGAGGACAATGAGGCGGATATTATAGCCAAAATTGATGCCCAAGCCGCCGCAAACGGAGCGGATATTGACAAAATAAAACAAATAGAAGAAGCTGAATATCAAGAGAAAATCAAAGCTGAAATGTCAGATATTGACAACCCCGCTTCCGATGAAGTTCCTGATTCTTATTCTGTTGATGAAATAGATTTAGACGATATTCCGCCTATTGGCGAAAACGAAGAAGATAATTCAATATCGCCAGTAGATGAAAACGACGATTTAGACCCTGAAGAAGAAAGCAACAACTATTAACCTGAACCAGTAGGAGAATTAAATTATGGATGATTACGAAAAAGCCCGCGATGCCCTAAACTATATTGACCCGAACCTTCCCCGTTCTGACTGGGTTAAAATTGGCACGGCATTGAAAAATCATTTTGGCGAAGATGGTAAACAACTATTCCAAGAGTTTTCCGAACGCGGGGAAGGATACAAAAAACAATCTTTTGAACACACTTGGAAGAGTTTAGACCCTACCCGCTCCAGTATTGGAACGCTGTTTTACCAAGCAAAACAGTATGGCTACCAACAGCCACGAAATGAACGCCCTATTACTTCGGTTGAAACTGAAACTGCTAAAGCAGAACGAGAAGCAAAAAGGGCTGAAGAAGCCCGCTTTGCCGCAGAAGAACGGGCAAAAAAAGTTGAGCAGGCGCGAAAATATGTATCTATTAGCAAAGATGCAGACTTCACACATCCTTACTTACAGAAAAAAGGTATTGATACCCCCGAAGGCATCGCAGGCTTGAAACACTACAAAACACAAAACAACCACCTTCTTTATATCCCGATTCAAGATAAAGACGGAAATATTCAAGGCGTTCAGCGGATATTTCCAGACGGAAATAAAGGCATAGTTGGAAACAAAGTGGGCGGATTCTTTGTTATGGGAGACCTTTCAGAAGCCCGTGAAAAAGGCGTAATTTTGGCCGAAGGTTACGCCACCGCCTATGCCTTACATAAAAATTCAGACCATACGCCCGTTATTGTTGGTTTTGATGCCCACAACATCATAAACGTAGCAAAAATTCTGAAAGATAAGCTGCCTGAAGATACAAAACTAATTGTTGCCGCAGACAATGATATTCATCTTGAAAAAGCAGGGAAAACTAACGAAGGTATAGCAGGGGCAAAACAGGCGGTAGCTGCTTTCGGCCAAAATGCAACCATGATTTACCCAACCTTCCCGCCTGAAGTAATTAGCGGCAAAATGTCTGACTTTGACGATTATCAACGCCATGTGAACGCGGAAGGCATCAAACAAGCAATTAGCCAGGCCAAAGCAAAATTAGGTTTATCTACCGAACTGAACAAAGAACAAGGAATTAACCCGATGGAAAAGCAACCTGAAAACACTTCAGCCGCTAGTGAGCAGCAAATACCTACTGAAGCCCCCTCCCCTCTTCCTGTTGATGAAAAGCCGCCTATTTCATTAGAACGCACAAAAGAGGAAGAAGCCGTACCCGACCTGCCACCGCCAATGTCTGATGCTGAAATTATGGCAAGTATGGGGCAAAGTCCCGATTATGAACAAGATTACTTTCAACCTGATATCTATAACAGCATAGAACTTGGTAAAGCTGAAGAACAGGCTGTCGAACAACAAAAAGTTGCAGAACCAACCATCCAGCCATCAGCAGTTGAAAACGGCCAACAGAAAGAAGCTGAATCTGCCGCGCAAGACTATCGGCGCGATGCAATAGAACAGGCCATTCATGACACAGATATTCAGGAACAAATCCAGCACGGAGAAGCCCCTGACAGCATGAAGGATAAAGCAGACAAAGCGTTTGCTATTGCAAATGACACTGAATTGCAGAGAAGTCAAGCTGATTATGAAGAAAGCATGAGACGGCAGAATGCTGAACAGGCTCAAACAGCAACACCACCTGAAAGCAAACCTCAAAATCAGCCGCAACTTGAATTTCGTATCCCTGACAGCGTGGCCGCTCAATACCGCACAAATGGCAACGAAAAATATATGCTCGACCCGCGCACCGATAAACTTGCCATTGACGCACGTTCAGAAAACATCCTGAAAACACGAAATAACGACAAAAAAACCATCAAAAATATGCTTGCCATTGCTGAAACAAACGGCTGGCAGAATATCAAGGTTAAAGGTTCGCCTGAATTCAAGAAAGAAATTTGGTTACAAGCCCGTTTGAAGGGTTTAGAAGTTCAGGGGTACAAACCTTCGGAACAAGATAAAAAACTGCTAGAAACTCGAAAAGCACAATTAGAACGGGGCATCAACAGTATTAGTAAAGAAAACAATCCAAGCCAACAAGTACGGCAAACAAGCGGGAAATTGATGGGCTATGGCGTTGGGATACACCCAAATAACAAAGAAGGGAAAAATACTTACTATGTAGATATTCAAAAATCCAACGGCCAAACGGAACGACTTTATGGGCATGGTTTGCGTGATGCCATTATTCAGAGTAAAGCGGAACGTGGCGATAATATTACCCTGACAAAGACAGGACATAATGGCAAAAATAATACTTGGCAGGCTGATGTTTCAAAGCAGAAAACGGCCAGTCAAAAGCTGATTGATGCTGCTCGCACTTCAGGCAGCCCTGAAGCGTTAAAAATGGCACAACAGGCATTTGCCCGCGACCACTTGGCCAAACGCGCAGAACAGACTATTAAAGCCGACAGAGAGGCACGCCGAAATGTTGGACAAGAAGTGAAGCTACCGCAAAAGCAAAAAGAAAAATCGGCCGATATTGAAATGACCCGTTAATCAGACTTTGATAAGCAACCCGCATAAGATTTGTGTTTTATGCGGGTTGCTTTTTTCAAGGTACAATAAAAGCCAAATATATTGACCTAGTTAATAAAAGCCTGTAATATTGCATTTAATGTCCTACCAAACAAGGGGGACAATAAAGCATACTTAGATTGACCTATATTTAGAAGGAAAACATATGAAACACAAAATTGAAGTTACTTCAGCTACGTTTTCTAAATTGTTAAACCTGACTTTCGGTTATGATTTTACGCATGGCGGAAAACCTTACAGAAAAGGACATAACAAAGATGGTGGCGTTGAGGCTATCCGCTTAGAGAAAAGGGGCGGTAAAATCCACCCAAATGAAATAAATAACATATATTTATTTTGCAAAAAAGAAAATTGAGGTGGCTATATGAAAATTCTTTTTTTAAAGAGAACAATTTGTCCAGAACAACCTATTAACTGGAAAGGAGAACATTTACTTGAATGTACACATTCATTTAATAGACGGTCTAAAAAATATTATTTGATGTATTGTGATGTTTTAAAAAAAATGCCTAACGCACGTTTAAAAATTCGCGTATATGGGAGATTGTATAATTCAATTCAAGGGGAGCGCATTCGTTATGTTGATGCTGACCAAGTGTGTTCAGCAGATGAATGGAATATAAGCAAAAATGAAGGAAAGGCATACAATGAATAATATCGAAGAAAATGAGTATTGAAGAATTGAATGCCTATCGCGTTGTTAAAAATCTAGCCAAACCAACTTTTATTGAGATTTTATAATTCTAAAGGAAAAAACAATGGTAGTTTTGTTAAATCTGTTTTTTGATGATTATGGATTGCCTTCTATTGGGT
>ERZ772987.15-NODE-15-length-37289-cov-8.27126_pt1 | contig 37289 bp, 19 predicted proteins | sample MGYA00511129_ERZ772987 | MGnify/ENA primary metagenome ERZ772987 (study PRJEB29015, sample SAMEA2738058) | human oral metagenome | biome: human oral; feature: human-associated habitat; material: saliva | place: China | collected 2222 ...
GGGCGCGCGCATGACCTCGTTGATGGCCGCCGACTGGAAGGCCCTGGAGCGGGCCCGACGCGCCCGAGGCGTGGGCGACGCCTCGCGCATCCGTTCCTTCCTGCGCGGCTCGTTCTCGCTGCTCGTGTTCGCGCTGCGTCGCTCCGGCAAGCTCGCCACCACGATGGAGGCGCGCGGCTTTGGCGCGAAGGGTCAGCGCACGTGGGCGCGTCCCTCGCGCCTGCGCGCCGCGGACGCCGTGCTTATAGCCGTCGCCGTGGCCATTCCCGCGATCGCGCTGGCCGTGAGCGTGTGGGCCGGAACCTTCGCGCTGGTGGGCCGATGACCGGCCAGCGTGGGGCGGCCACGCCCCCCGAGGAAGCGCGCAGGGGAGTGGGGGAGAGGGTCACCGTGCCCGTGACTCTCTCCCCCGAAGAGGCCGCGCGCGACCTCGCCCCTCGCCTGCGCGCCCTCGCGAAGGAGGCCGCCGGGGCCTCGTCGACGAACGAGGCCGCGCCCGCGGGCGTCCCCGTCGTGACGATCGACGGGTACTCGGGGTCGGGCAAGTCCACCCTGGCCGCGGCCCTTGAGCGCCAGCTGGAGGGCTGGCAGATCCTCCACCTGGACGACTGGTACCCGGGCTGGGACGGGCTGGCCGAAGGTGCCCGCGTCGCCCGGGCAATCGCGCACGACCTGCGCGCGGGGCGACCCTCGTCCTACGTCACCTGGGACTGGGAGGCCAGCGCGCCCGGCCACGCCGTGCGGGTTCCCCTGGCGCCCGCGATCATCGAGGGCTGCGGTGCCCTCGAGGCCGAGGCCGACCTGTCCGTGTGGATCGCCGACCCCGGCGAGGAGGAACGCCGAAGCCGCGCCATCGCGCGCGACGGGCAGACCTACGCGCCGCATTGGCAGCGATGGGCCCGTCAGGATCTGGGGCGGCCGGTAAAATAGGCACATGATGCCGCCACATCCTGATCCCCCGCTGTGGGCCTGGCTCCTCTTCGGGGCTTTCGAGTTCGCCATCCGCGCCGTCGCGCTGGGCGTCGTTCCCAAGCACAGGAGCGCGTCGACCTCGAACGCGTGGCTGGTGCTGATTTTTCTCTTGCCGTTCGTGGGTGTGCCGCTCTACTTCATTTTCGGCTCCTGGTGGGCGATGGGCCGTCGCCTCGACGACGACCCGGAGGCACGAGAACTCATTGACGCCATCGTGGCCGGCTCGACCGCGCCTCAAGCCAAGTCCTACGACGTGCAGACCGGTGAGGATGGTCTGCCCATCGGCTCGGACGACGACACCTCGTCCATCATGCGACTGTCGGGCAACCTGACCGGGTTTCCGGCGTCGGTGGGCCGCGTCGGCCACCTCTACAACGACACGGCCGAGACGTTCCGCGCGATGGCCGACAGCGTCGACAAGGCCACCCATCACGTCAACGTCCTGTATTTCCAGACATCCTGGGACGAATACACGGCCCCCCTGTACGAGGCCCTGGCTCGCGCGAAGGCACGCGGTGTCACCGTGCGCTTCCTCGTCGACCACCATGGCATGCGCACGATCCCCGGCCATAAGGCCTTCCGTCGGCGCCTCGACGACATGGGGATCCTGTGGCACCAGATGCTCCCCTTCGCGCCGCTGAGCGGCCAGATCCGCCGACCCGACCTGCGCAACCATCGCAAGATCCTCGTCATCGACGGGCGCGAGGCGTACGTAGGCTCCCACAACCTCGTGGCCCCCGACTACGACACCCCTTCCTACGCAAAGGCCGGCATACTCTACGACGACACGAGCGTGTCCGTCACCGGCCCCATCGTCTCCCAGATCCAGGCGGTTTTCGCCGTCGACTGGTACTACGCCTGTAAGGAAGTCCTCACGCCCGCCGACCTCACTCCGCACACCGCGCCGCAGGAGGAACAGCGCGAGAATCCCCAGGCCTCGGCGATGCAGATCATCCCCTCGGGCCCCGCGTTTAAGGGCACGCCGAATCTGCGGGCCTTCGTGCATATGATTTCTTCGGCGCGCACGCACGTGTCGATCACGAGCCCCTACTTCATCCCCGACGAGGCGCTCATCACCGCTCTGACCAACGCCACCCTGTCCGGCGTCGAGGTCGAGCTCTTCGTCTCCGAGCAATTCGACCAGTTCCTGGTCGGGCACGCCCAGCGCTCGTACTACGGCACGCTCCTCAAGGCCGGCGTTCGCATCCACCTGTACCGCAAGCCGCGGATGTTGCACTCCAAGTACGTCATCGTGGACGGCAGCCTGTGTGCGATCGGCTCGTCCAACATGGATGTGCGCTCCTTCGGCCTGAACTACGAGATCACTCTCGTTGCGGACGACGCGCGCCTGGTCGAGCTGCTGCACGGTAACGACCAGCGCACCCGTGAGCGCTCGCGTGAGTTGACCTACGAGGAGTGGCGCAGCCAGCCCTGGTACGTGCACTACGTCGACGACGTGTGTCGACTGGGCAGCGGGCTTCTGTGAGCGCCCCCGGGGACGAGGCCGTGGTCGGCCGCGTGGATGAGCCGACGGATGCGCGTGGGAGCGCGGATTGTGCCACGTTGTCGGACGGTGCGTCCGCCTCGCTGGATGTCAACCCCTACGTCGGGGAGGGCGGCGCCTACGCCTCGGTGCGCCCCGCCTACCCGGGCGAGGCCGTGGCCGCGTTGGTCGATGCCGCGCGGCGCGCGCGGGGCGTGGATGCGTCGGGCCGGGATGGTTCGCTGCGCGCTGTCGACATCGGCGCGGGCACCGGCAAAATGAGCGAGCTCCTGGCCCGCGCCGGGGCCGTCGTGGACGCGGTGGAACCCTCTGGGGCGATGCGCGCCCAGGCCTCGTCCATTCCTGGCGTGACGTGGCATGCCGGCGTCGCCGAGGAGACGACCCTGCCGGACGAAGTGTTCGATATCGTCGTGTTTGCCCAATCGTGGCACTGGGTGGACCCCGAGCGTGCGGGCGTCGAGACCGCTCGCATCCTCGCGCCGGGCGGCGTGCTCGGCATCGTGTGGAACCAGATGGACGTGTCGATCCCGTGGGTGCACCGCCTGACCCGCATCATGCGCTCCGGAGACGTCCACCGACCCGACCGGCCGCCCACGCCGGGCGGCGGCTTCGCGCCCATGCGCCTGACCCAGGTCGCGTGGGAGGACGTCATGACGCCCGAGCAGATTCTCACCCTGGGGACCACGCGCTCCTCGTATATCCGTTCGTCGGAGGCGGGGCGTGAGCGCATGCAGGCGAACCTGCGCTGGTACCTGTACGAACACCTGGGCTACGCGCCGGGCCAGGACATCGCCATCCCCTACACGACCCTCGTGTGGCGCGCCGAGCGCGAGGACGCGTGAGGCTGGCCGCATCCTAGTCGAAGGTGATTTCGCGCTCCGTCTTGTTGTCGAACCAGCGGCGCCGACCATCGGGCTCGACGACGAGCTGGATGTCGGAGCCCACCGGCAGGAGGTAGATGCCGATGCAGGCAGGTTCGAGGGCGCACAGCTCGTTGAAGTTAACGACGGTCATGTTCTTCGGATCGGCCAGGTACTCGTCGGTATCGCGGTCTGACAGGATGCGCCAGCCCGTGTCCTGCGGGGCGATGGGCGCCTCGCGGGTCAGCCACTTGATGTTGCCCGTCCGCTCGACGATCTTGCGTGAGACGATCGCAGCCCCGGCGTTGGTAATGAACGTGGTGGTCATGAGCGTTCCTTAGTGTCTGCCGCCGCGCGGGCGGCGAGCGGGTCTTACTCGACGGGGACCATGAATCGGTCCGAGGCCCCCTCGGGTAGGGCGAGGCACTGGGCGCGGGCATCGCGCAGGGCGGGTTGCAGGACCGCGAGGATCGGGTCCCACGAGTCGAGGGGACGGGCGATGTTCAGGCTTGTGCCATCCTCGCTCACGCACATCTCCTCGAAGACTTGGATCGTAACGCCTGCGAACTCCACGGCAGGGTGCTGGCAGAAGTAGGTTCCGGGCAGGTAGGTGACTTCCTCGAGGTTGAATGTCGGTGCGCCCGCCATGAGGGGTGCCAGGTCGCGCCCGTTCGCGCCCGCGATCACCGCGACGAGAGGGGCGCGCAGGTTGTTCGTGGCGATTGCGATGCTGCGTGAGGTCGCCGTCAGTGCGGGCGAGGTAACCACGCGGGCCTGCGTGACGGAGGGGTCGACGAAGCCTCGGAAGGTGATTGCTGGCGTGGGGGGCAGCTTGTTGAGAAGCGACAGGAAATTGCGCGCGCTGTCCTCGACGGTGGGGGTCATGTCATGTGTCCTGGGTCGAAGTGGTGGGGTCGATGCCGAGGCGTGTGGCGATGCGATCGGCCAGCGCCTGTCGGTGGGGCCATCGGCGAGCAACGTCGTACACGGTATCGTGCGAGCCTGTGAGCTGTGCGTCGAAACCGGGGTCGTGCGCCTCACAATACAGGTCGTACAGGGGAGTGAGTTCCTCGTCGGAATACTCCTGGTTGGAGATCAGGTGGACGAGGGGGATACATCCGTGGGCGTCGGGCGCCCCGAGGGGGACGCCGCGTTCGATGAGGCGGCGACACAGGGCGACATCATGGGTGATGTCGTGCGCGCGTTGCGCGAAGAGAATGTGGAACGGGTTCGTTCCATCCTTGGTGCCCGCATCGAGAACGCACTCGCGGTCTAAGAGGAACTCGCACATGGGGTAACGCTGCGCAGGGTCGACGTTGCTGATCGCCTCAATGAATAAGCTTTTGCCCCAACGCACACGCTTCTCGTCCCCGACCCGGTAGAGTCCCATGAACTCGCCGAAGGTTCCCCTGTATGCAACTGTGAATACTGACTTCATAGGCGGCTCCAACCGTTACTCATCGATACGAGCCCTGTTTCTTGATGGAAATTCGACTCTGTAGTTGTGCGCCGGATCGCCCGAGTGGGGGTGTGGCCCCTCCGGCAGGTCTCCCTTTGGGGCGGGTGCGTCGGCCGACGTTTTCGGCGCGGGGGCGTCGCTCGCCATCGAGGCCTTGGGTGGGGCCGCGCCATCAGCGCGAGCTGTCGGCGCGTCAGCGTGGGTGAGGTTGTGGAGCCATTCTTTGAGCGACTTGAGCAGCTGGTCGGCGTTGGTCAGCTGAGCGCCCAGGTTCGACAGGGATTCCTTCAGGGCGCTGATGCGCTTGGAGACGCCGCCCATCAGGGAGGCGACCCTGGTGGAAATCTGCTCCATGACGAGGGGGAATGCCGTCCCGAAAGACGCAACCAGCTCCACCGCATACGACAGGATCGAGCCGACGACCTGGCTGATCGCGTCGCGCACAAAGTCGTGAACGAATTGGATGATGACGGCGCACACGTCGTAGGCGGTGCCCACCGCCCCCGACAGGGTGCCCGCCATTGCGATGCCCGCGGTCGTGGCGCTGGAAGCGGTGACGTAGGAGCTGGCTGTGCTGCCTGTGAACGACCCGTCAGGGAATGAAGCCCGCACGTCTTGTTCGATGTTGTGCGCCGCTGCCCGCAGGGTCGCGGAGATGTTCTTCCAGGTCTGGCCGTTTGCGCGCAGCTGGTCGGAGTCGCCGGCGAGCTGGAGCATCCAATCCTTGAAAGGCTGGATATGGTCGAAGACCCACCCGATGCCCCAGGCCATGAGGGTTCCGAGGGGGTCGGACACGTACGCGATGGTGTCGACGCCCATGGCGACGCCCGCCAGGCTCCCGCTCACCCACGACTTGTTGGTAATGGCCGAGCTGAGTTGCTCGATATCGTCGAGGAGGCCCGCGCCCGACAGGGTCAAGGTGGTGTCCTGGCGCTCGGCGACGAGAGAATTCGTGCCGTCAGCGGACACCGAGGCCTCCCCGTCCACCCGGACCGACCTCGGTCAGGCTGGCCCCCGAAGCCGCCTCGCGCGCCTCGAAGTCGCGCGCGCTGGCGATCAGGGACTGGGAGAGCTTGTCCAGGGCGATGCTCGCACCGTTGATGGCCAGGTGCTCCCCGGCCTCGACGAGCTGGAAGAGAGGGGCGATGAAAGGGCCGACCATCGCCCCGAAAGCGCCCTTGTTGGCCGAGGCCTGGCGCAGCGCGTCGGAGGCCAGCTCCAGGTCGCCCTGGTAGGAGCTGAGCCGATGCGCGTGCGCGGTCATAGCCGACGGATCGGCCGCATAATTCTCGCTCACCCCCAGGGCCTCCGTCGGCGAACCAGGAGAGTGGAATCATCTTCGGCGGGGTCGTCGGGTTCGGGGATGCCGTACAGTGAGCGCATGCGTTCAATGCCTGTGTACTGGGGGCCGAAAGCCTCCTGGGAAGCTGCGATCACCTGTTCGCCAGCGTTGCGGCGGGCGGCCGCGTAGGCGGCCATGATGGCCTCGCACATCTCGTTGGGCGCGCCCTCGATGCCAATGCCGAGCAGCGTCCCTGCTGAATCGACAATGATCTCAACACTGCTGTCGGGAGAGACGCCTACTCCTTGGACAGATTCGATGCGCTGACGCATCGCGCGGGCGCGTTCCGCCTGCTCTCGTACCTGACGCTCCTGACGGCGAATCAGGTTGGGATCATCCTCGAATAATGACATTGTCACCCCCCACCAATAGACGATATCCATTGTAGATGAAGCCTTAACCTGGTGGCAAGAATACATCTCCGGCCATCACTGGGCACCCCGTTACAATCGCAACCATTTCCGTGCGCTCGCTTGTTACTTGCGGCCGGGGCGAGGGTGCCTCGGGGTGGAAGGCCTCGTTCCTGCTCTGAGAGCGCACCCGCCTCCTGGCACAATGTCCGCATGGGTTTGTCGTTTCTGGGTGTCATCGCGGCGCTGGCGATGTATGCGGTGAGCGTGTCCCCCTCGCTCATGGCGCGCTCGTGGGCGTGGCACGCCGTTGCCTCGGGAATCCTGGTCGCCTGCGGATATGTCGCCGGCGTCGTCGTGCAGAACGTGGCCCAGCTTGTCATTCGCCTGACCGGCCTGACGATCAGGGCCTCCGAGCCCGTCGAGCTCGGCTTCCGCATCGGAATCGGAGCTCTCTTTGCGCTCTGGTGGATCTACGCCGTCATCCAGTCTTATCGCAGGGCACGCAAGGCTGCGGCGCTCGTGAACATGCCGGGGGAGACCTTCGGCGAATACCTGTTGGGAACCGCGGGAGCGGTCGTCGTGTCATGGATGCTGCTGCGTATCGTTGGAGCCCTGAACCGGCTGTGTTGGATGCTCATCGCATCCCTGGACGCGCACATGCCGCGCCCGGCCGCCATCGTGGTGAGCATGGTGATCCTGTTCGCGATCATGTTCTTCCTGACGTCCAAAGTCATCCTGCGAGGCGGCATCGGTTTCTTTCGCCGCAAGGCCGAACAGCTCAACATGCGTACGGCGCGCGGCATCTACCAGCCTTTCGTCCCTGAGCGTTCGGCGTCCCCGGCCTCGTCCGTCACCTGGGAGTCGGTGGGTGGGCAGGGGCGCGTCTTCCTTGGGCGCGGCCCCTCGCGCCTCGACATCGCGCAGGTGTGTGGTGGGGTGGCGATGGAGCCCATCCGCGTCTACTCCGGGATGCCCACGGGCGGGGCGGGTATCGAGCAGGCGGCCGCCACGGTCGTCGCCGAGCTGCACCGCACGGGCGCGTTCGACCGGGCCGTCATCCTCATCGCGGCGTCCACCGGGTCTGGGTGGGTGGACGAGTGGCAGGTCCAGCCCCTGGAGTTCCTCACGCGCGGGAACTGCGCCACGGCCTCGTTGCAGTACTCCTACGTACCCTCGGCGCTGAACTGGCTGACGGGACTCGAGCCCGCGCAGGAGGCCTCTGCCGCGCTGTTTGCCGCCGTGCGCGCCGAGCTGGATCTCATGGACGAGGCCGACCGACCCGCCCTCTTCGTGTGCGGTGAGTCCTTGGGGGCCTTCGCGTCGCAGTCCGTGTTCGAGTCCTTCGAGGACGTCCTGGCGCGGGTGGATGGTGCCCTGTGGGTGGGCACTCCCGCATTCACGCCGATGCATGCAGCCCTGACGGCCGCTCGGCACAAGGGCAGCCCCGAGGTCGCACCCGTCGTCAACAATGGGCGGCGCGTGCGCTTCGTCAACGAACCCTCCGACCTGCGCACAGACCTGTATGGGCGCGAGCTTGGGCCGTGGGGGTTCCCGCGCGTCGTCTACGCCCAGCATCCTTCGGATCCGGTCGTGTGGTGGACCAACAAGCTCATCTGGACGCAGCCGGACTGGCTGCGCGAACGCGCCGGGCGCGACGTCTCGTTGAACGTGGAGTTCACGCGATTCGCGACCTACATTCAGGTACTCGCCGACCTGCCCGTCGCGGGGACCGCGCCCGGCGGCCACGGGCACACCTATCACGAGGAGCTCATTCCGCTGTGGCGAGGGATTCTCGGCTTCGATCGTCTTTTCGACGAGGCCCCCGTGCACCCGCGCCTGGCGGCCCTGGATGGGGGCTGGGTTGATGATGCGATGCTTGAGCGCATCGGGATCGTCGTGCGCGCGAACCTGGAGCTGTCGGATCGGCAGTGACGAGGCCGGGGCGGCGTGCGCTTACCGGGTAGACAGTAGAGTGGTTCATTGCAATATTCAGGAATTTAAACGATCTGTGATTGAGAAAACGTGCGCGCGAGTCGAAACATATGTGCATTGGTTAGTTTACCGTTGAAAACCTGCTTAAAAATGGGCTTAGGTGTCACTGAGAGTTCCACGTAATAGCTTGTATCTTGCGGGTGGTAAGTGGGTAATGGCTTGCTAGGTATTCATTTACGCAGTAGCGTTCGTCCTACGAGCCTTAAGCCTAACCGGGCGGTATGGCTCGTTGGATCAACATTGGAGTGAGTATGTCCCAGTTAGTTCACAGGGCGTTCCTGGCGACCTTGGCGACCGGCGCGATGGTGGCGTCCGGTGCAGCCTTCGGAGCCCCCGCGTTTGCGGCGCCCGACCCCGACATGTACGGCCCCACGATTTCTGGGGTCACGACCATCAGTGAGGGGCTCGGCGGTTCCGTCAGCTTCAAGGTCGAGGACAACCCGGGCCTGTCCAGCATTGACCTGCGCGACCCGGCCACCGACGCCATCTTCTATCGTCGCGTCGTCGACTTCCCCGGCAACGTCACCGCCGACGGCGTTCACCACTACAGCTTTGAGATCAAGTTCTCCGACATCCAGGCGGCCTGGACGAAGGCTGGCCACACGGAGGCCTTGCCCGCGACCGTGAAGCTCGTTGCGTGGGGGAGTGACGGAAAGCCCTCGAAGCGTGCCGACGTTGCGATCGAGCCCGTCGCCATGACCTCCCTCGACTTCGGTATCGAGTCGGGTCGGCTCACCATGACTGTTGGTCAGCAGACGATGATTGGCGTCACGCACCAGCCTGAGAACGCCAACATGACGAAGATCAATTGGTCCGGCGATGACATCGAGGTCCTGAACGTCGATGATGAGTCGGGCCTCGTGACTGCCCTGAAGGAGGGCTGCTCGGACGTTAGGGCTGTCGCTGACTACATGGATCCGATGGTCTTCGACCCGGTGATGGCCACCGTCAACGTCTGTGCCACCGAGCTGGGCGAGGATGAGATTGCCGTCGACCACCTCCGCGTGGACATGGAGGAGGGTGAGACCGTTACCCTCAAGCCGCTGCTGCCCGAGAAGTTCAAGGACGCGACCCTGACCTGGGGCCTGGAGTATGGCGGTGTGGTCATCCTGAAGGCTGCCGAGGACGGCAAGAGTGCGACGATCACCGGCGGCAACATTGCTGACTGGGATCAGGTGAACCTGACCGCCACCCTGCCCGACGGAACCGAGGCAATGGCGACGACGATCGCCGTTGTGAAGTCCCTGAAGCAGGATGCGACCGCTCCCGCGCCGTGGGTTGACCCGCAGCCGCAGCCCGATCCGCAGCCTCAGCCGGACCCGCAGCCTCAGCCGGACCCGCAGCCTCAGCCGGACCCGCAGCCTCAGCCGGACCCCCAGCCCCAGCCGCAGCCGGACCCCCAGCCCCAGCCGCAGCCGGATCCGCAGCCCCAGCCGCAGCCTGATCCGCAGCCTCAGCCGCAGCCGGACCCGCAGCCCCAGCCGCAGCCCGCTCCCACGGGCACCTGGATGCAGGACTCGGTGGGCTGGTGGTACCGCAATGCTGACGGTTCCTACCCGGCGAACACTGCAGTCACGATTGACCGTCGTGTCTTCCGCTTCGATGCCAGGGGCTACATGCGCACCGGCTGGGTGATGGACCAGGGCTCCTGGTTCTACCACGACGCGAACGGCTACATGGTGACCGGCTGGCTGAACCTGGGTGGCACCTGGTACTACCTGGACGGTAACGGCGCTATGAAGACCGGATGGCTGGACCTGGGCGGTACCTGGTACTACCTGAACGCCTCGGGCGCTATGCAGACCGGCTGGCTGAACCTGGGTGGCACCTGGTACTACCTGGACGGCAACGGCGCGATGGTGACCGGCTGGCTGAACCTGGGCGGAACCTACTACTACCTGAACGCCTCGGGTGCCATGCGGACCGGATGGCTGGACCTGGGCGGTACCTGGTACTACCTGAACGCCTCGGGTGCTATGCAGACCGGATGGATCAACCTGGGTGGCACCTGGTACTACCTGGACGCCAACGGCGCATGGGTCAAGTGACCTGACGCCTCTGACACGCACCGGCCGGGCCCGGGAACGCGAAACGCTGCGTTCCCGGGTCCGGCCCGTTTGACAATTCAGTTGGGCTTAACGGGCTCTTCGCATTGTGGGGTGTGGGGGTGGTGTTCGAAGCGTCCCGGGGATCGTGGGCAGTGTCGTGGGACGACGACCGAACACAGGAGTTCGCCTGGGGCGCCTCATCAACCAAAACTCGCACGTAATTTGGGTACCCTAACTTTTCATAGGTATCGAGAAAACCGCAGAATTCCAACGATGTGATTTCAACGTTTGAAATACATGTCGGGGAATTACGTGCGACATTTCTGAGGAACCACAACATGAGACGCCACAAAGACCCCAAGCGGAAGACAACTCAAGCTCAGAAGACGCCCACATCCCCGGCAACCGCCACAAGCACGGGGGCACTGCACCTGATCAGGGGCACTACACCCGATATGGGGCGCTGCACCCGTTACGTGGCACTGCACCCGTTATGTGGCGGCGCACCCGTTACGTGGCGGTGCACCCGAACAGAAAAGGTGCATTGCCTACGGATCGGGTGCAGCGCCCCAACACACAAGAACAAACGCGGAACTGGCACACCGAACCACTCACCGCCACACCCCTCCATGCGCAGCTGGGCGAAACCCAGGACGTAGGAACGGCGGAAACGACCGCCGCACCCGTCCATGCGCAGCTGGGCCCTACTGGTAGCAGGATGGGAACGCAGCGTTTCGCGTTCCCGGGCCCGGCCCGTTTGACAATTCAGTCGGGCTTAACGGTTGAGTAAGCGGGATTGAGATTGTCACTCTCGCCTTTTCCGGTAGCGTAGTCTCAGGCGGCTGCGACGTGGGGGTGCCCACACTGGCAGCAGTCGTCTGTGATACTCAATGGAGAAGGCTTATGTCAATGAAGAAACCAGCTTCCCTCCTGGCGTTTGTCGGCACGCTCGCGCTCGTGGTGACGGGCCCGGCGTCCGTGGCCTCGCCGATGCTCCCAGGCCACTTGCCCGCACAGGACACCCCGGCCTCGTCCCCGGTGGGCGACGTCAATACTGCGCTGACCTCGAAGGACGGGCAGACGCAGGAGGCCGATTCGCCCGGCCAGGACCCGGCGCGTGTCGTCGGCATCATCGTGCAGCTCGCCGATGGGACCGACCGCGCTGCGGCCCTGTCCTCCGTGAACGAGGCCGTGGCCGGGATTTTCCCAAACGCCTCGGTGAGCGTGGAGCGCGAGTACGCCAACGTCCTGGACGGCTTCGCCCTCAAGGCCCCCGCTGGGTCGCTGGACGCGATCCGCAAGGCCCCGGGCGTCACGGCTGCGTTCCTTGAGCGCGAGGGGCACGTGAGCGACGTGGCCGCCGTCGATGCCGAGGGCGGCACCCGGGCCTCGAGGGTGGAGGGGCAGGACCCTGCGAACCTGAGCGCCCAGCTCATGATGCGCACTGACCAGGTCACCCAGAAGGGCGAGGGCACAGTCATCGCCGTCATTGACACGGGCGTGGACATGACGCACCAGGCATTCACGCCCGCGCTGGCCGCCACGCCCGCCCTGTCCGAGGATGCCGTGGACGCCCTGCGGCCCACGCTGGGGCAGGGCACGACCGGCGTGTACGTCAACGAGAAGTTCCCCTTCGCATACGACTACGCGGACGGTGACAACGATGCCTCCCCGCGTGAGGGCGGCTCGGGCTTCCACGGGACGCACGTCGCCGGCATCGCCGCCGGTAACGCCGACAAGATCGTCGGCACGGCCCCCGACGCGCAGATCATCGTCGGCAAGGTGACGCGCACCGAGGACGACGCGCTCCTGGATTCGGCGCTGCTCGCCTCCCTCGACGACATGGTGGTCCTGCACCCGGACGTCATCAATCTGTCGCTGGGGTGGACGGCCGGCATGGACAACGAGGCCGACTCGGTCTACGCGACCGTCTACAAGAAACTGGCGGAGGAGGGCATCACCGTCAACGCGGCGGCCGGCAACGCCTTCTCGACCGGATACGGCAACATGTCCGGCAAGGGCCTGCCGTATGCGTCGGACCCGGATTCCTCCGTCATGGATGAGCCCGCGACCTACCCGTCCGTCGTCGCCGTCGGCTCCGTCGAGAACGCGCTCATCCGCAACGCCTTCACGGCCGCCGGCATGGACATCGGCTACCAGCGCTCGCGCGGCCTCAACGGCGAGAAGGTCGCCTACTTCTCCGACCTGCCGGCCGGCACCTACGAGTACGTGGACGCCGGATTCGCCTCCGAGGAGGATGTTGCCGCCCTGAAGGAGAAGTTCCCGAACGGGCTGTCCGGCAAGATCGCGCTGGTCTCGCGCGGCAAGATGACCTACCAGAAGAAGGTCGAAAACCTCTACGACCTGCACCCCGCGGGCGTCCTGGTCTACAACAATGTCTCGGTTGGCTCGCTCATCATCATGAACCTGACGACCCAGGACGTCCCGGCTGCGTTCATCTCCCAGGCCGACGGCCTGGCGATGCTCGAGGCCGCCGACCATCACCTCACGATGACCGAGGGGCAGGTCCTGCCCCAGTCCACGATCTATGAGGCCTCCGAGTTCTCCGCGTGGGGCGTGTCCCCGGATCTGCGCCTCAAGCCTGAGATCGCGGCGCCCGGTGGCAACGTGTTCTCGGCGATACCGAACGGTGCGTACGAGCAAACCTCGGGTACGTCCATGGCGACCCCGCAGATGGCGGGCATTTCCGCGATTGTCCTCCAGCGCGTCCAGTCCGACCCGCTCTTCGCCTCGATGAGTGCGCGCGAGCAGGCCGACGTCGTCCAGAACCTCATCATGGGCACCGCGCGCCCCTTGACCGACCCGGAGCAAGCCACCGGCGCCTACTACTCTCCTCGCAAGCAGGGCGCTGGCCTGGTCAACGCCCACGCGGCCACGACCTCGTCCGTGTACCCGACCGTGAAGGGGGCTCCCGAGCCGTCCCGTCCGAAGGCGGACCTGGGGGATGGGACTGATGGCTGGCACTTCGACGTCGTCCTCCACAACCTTTCTGACGCGCCCGCGACCTACGAGCTCGGCTCCCAGGCGCTCTCGGAGATCGTCGACGGCGGCTTCTTCACCGAGCACTCCTCGGATTGGCGAGGCCGTGGCGTGGATATCGCGTTCGGTGGCGCCGCGTCGGCGGCGGGGGAGGGCGCGAGCGTGACCGTCCCCGCGAAGGGCGAGGCCACCGTCGGTATCGACATTGCGCCCGGCAGTGAGTTCGCCTCCTACGTCGCGGACAACACGCCCAACGGCACGTTCCTCGACGGTTTTGTGCGTTTCACCTCGAAGACCGACGGTCAGCCCGACCTGTCCGTGCCCTACCTGGGCTTCTACGGCGACTGGGGTAAGCCAGCGATCTTCGACGCGCTGGCCTCCGACGGCGGAGCGCACACCCGCGCCTCGGCCATCATCAACGGAAAGACCGGCGACCTCCTCGGCTACAACCCCCTCGTCAAGGCAGCCGATCGCGTCGGCGCCCCCAACGCCCAGCGCTACGTGATCTCCCGGGCCGAGGCCTCGGGCGCCCCCACGGTCCTCGAACCGCGCACGGGCACACTGCGCAGCGTCCACACGCTGACCAGCACCTACACGAACGAGGCCGGGGAAGCCGTCGCGTCGGTGACGAACTACCGGAACTGGAAGTCCATCTACCTGACGAGCACAGAGGAGAACACGTGGGTCGAGGCCTACCACGACCCCACGGCCCTGGATGCCACTGCAGACGCGTTCAAGGATCTGCCCGACGGCCAGTACACGCTCACGATTGCCGCCCGCAACGACGGGCCGTCACCCACCGAGCAGTCCATCTCCTACACGTTCCGCCTAGACACCGCGGCGCCCGTCATCTCCGAGCTGGTGTACTCCGGAAAGGATGAGGGCTTCGTCGTCACCTTCGACGTCACCGATGACTCGCCGCTGGCGGCGGTCGACCTGCACGATCCGGCCGACGGCCTGTGGTTCTACCGCCACGTCTTCACCGAGGACGAGGGCAGCGTCGGCACCGACGGTCGCTACACGTACCACGTGGAGATTCCGATGAGCGTGATCCAGCAGGCGTGGACCGATCAGGGTGGCACGGGCGACGTCATCGCCAACCCGTACATCCTCGCGTGGGATTACGGCTTGAACCCCTCCGCGGTCTTCCCGATCAACCTGCCGAGCGGCAACCCGGGCACGCCCAGCCCGTGCGTGAGCCCCGAGGGCGGCCACTGGGCCAAGGACGCCACCGGCTGGTGGTACGTGTGTGCCAACGAGACCGGCTACCTCGCTGGGGGATGGTTCACGATTGACGGCGCCGACTACCAGTTCGGCCCCTCCGGCTACATGATGACCGGGTTCCTCAAGCGCCCGAGCGGCGAGTGGGTCTACGCGGACGCTACCGGGGCGCTGGCGAGCGGATGGGTGCGTGACGGCGTGTATGGAGGGCCCTACTGGTACTACCTCGACCCGGCTACGAAGGTCATGCGCACCGGATGGCTGTTTGACCGCGGCTCCTGGTACTACCTGGGATCCTCCGGCAATATGCACACCGGATGGATAGAAGTAGGCGGCGCCTGGTACTACCTGGACTTGACAGGAGCGATGCGCACCGGATGGCTCAAGCAGGGTGGCGCCTGGTACTATCTAGGGCTTGACGGAGCGATGCTGACCGATGTGCAGATAATCAACGGGCGCACCTATGTCTTCGACCCTTCGGGCGCCTTAGTCGGGTAAGCGAGAGGGAGATTGCCTTGTAACTCCAAGGTTCGACGGCGCTCGTGAGGGCGTCGTCGAACCTAGGATTCGTTGTTGAGGAAGGTGGAGAAATAACAAAATTGGGCTTTTAGATTCCGCGATAAGTGTTGTACATTGATCTCCAGTGACCACTAGGTCAAAGTTTGTTCCGGCCCGTCCGGGTCACTCACACCATCATTGGAGTTAGACATATGACACCGAAGAAACCGGCGAAGCTGCTTGCTATCGCCGGCGCATGCGCGGTTGCCATCGCGCTGCCCACGTCCCTTGCGATGCCGGGGTCGTTCATCCACCAGGCCGGCTCTGATGCCGACGCCGCCCAGTCTGAACAGTCAGCCGCCGATGCGGCTGCGGCGAGCGAGCCCGCTCCCGAGCTTCCTGTGGGTGACGTCGACAACGCGCTGACCTCGCCTGACGGCGAGTCCCTCTTCGACGAGGATGCCCCTGCCACGGTCGAGGACGACTCCTCGACCGTCGTGGACATGATCGTCCAGCTGGAGGACGGCACCGACACGACCGCCGCACTCGCCTCCATCAACGAGGCCGTGGCTGCGGCCTTCCCGGACGCCTCCACCGAGGTGACCCACGAGTACGTCAACACCTTTACAGGCTTCGCGCTGAGCGCCCCCATCGGCTCGATGGACGCGATCCGTGGTGTGAGCGGCGTGCAGAGCGCGTTCCTCGACCACGAGACGCGCGTCAGCGACGAAGGCGATGACACGCCCACCGACGCGGAGGGCACCGGCGCCGCCGAGTCCGACAGTGCCGCCGACGCCGAGAGCAGCCCCATGGCCGCTATGCGCGCCGCGCAGCACGGTGACGTCACGTCCGCCCAGGCCATGATGAAGGCCACCAACATCTCCCAGACCGGCTCTGGCAAGGTCGTCGCCATCATCGACACGGGCGTGGACATGTACCACTCCGCGTTCCGTGGCAACCTGTCCGGAACCCCCGCCATCGATAGCTCCAAGGGTGCTGCCCTGGCGCGCCAGGTGGGCAAGAGCGGCACCTACGTGTCCGAGAAGTTCCCCTTCGCCTACGACTACGCGGACGATGACAACGACGCCTCCCCGGCCGGTTCTCACGGCACGCACGTGGCCGGCATTACCGCTGGTAACGGCGGTCAGATCACGGGTATCGCCCCCGATGCTCAGATCATCGTCGGCAAGGTTGCGCGCAGCCGAGGCGGCGGTATCCCCGACTCCGCCCTGCTCGCCGCTCTCGATGACATGGCGATCATCAAGCCCGACGTCGTGAACCTGTCCCTCGGCCGCACGGCCGGCATGGATAGCGCGGCCGACACCCTGTTCGCAGGCGTGTACGAGAAGCTGCAGAACAACGGCATCATCGTCGATGTGGCCGCCGGTAACGAGTACTCGGCTGCCTACGGCAACAAGTCGGGCAAGAACCTGCCCTACGCCTCCGACCCGGACTCCTCGACCCTGGGTGAGCCCTCCACCTTCGCGCCCGTCGTGTCGGTTGCCTCCATCGAAAACGCGCGCGGCGGTCGTGGCGCCTACAAGATGTCCGACTTCAGCTCGTGGGGCGTGTCTCCCGACATGCGCCTCAAGCCCGAGGTGACAGCCCCCGGCGGCAACATCTACTCCGCCGTGCCCGGCGGTGGCTACCAGTACATGTCCGGCACGTCCATGGCGACCCCGCAGATCACCGGCGTCAGCGCCGTTGTGCTCGAGCGCGTCCAGAACGACCCGCTCTTCTCCTCGATGACCGCACGCCAGAAGGTCGACGTGGTGCAGAACCTCACCATGGGTACCGCAGTCCCCGTCACCGACCCGAACGGCAGCAACGGCGCCTACTACTCCCCGCGTAAGCAGGGCGCAGGCCTCGTCAACGTTCAGGCTGCCACGACGACGGGCGTGTACCCGACCGTCAACGGCGCGACCGACGCCTCCCGCCCCAAGGCGGACCTCGGCGACGGCACCAACGGCTGGCACTTCGACGTCACCCTGCACAACGTGTCCGGCACGGCGGCGACCTACGACATGTCCGCTCAGGCCCTGTCCGAGAACATCTCGGGTGGCCTCTTCACCGGCACGTCCAGCGACTGGAACGGCAAGGGTGTCAACGTCACCTTCTCCAAGAACAGCGTGACCGTCCCCGCCAAGGGCGAGGCCACCGTTGGCATCGACATCACGCCCGGCAGCCAGTTCGCTCAGTACGTCTCCGAGAACGCGCCCTCGGGCACCTTCCTGGACGGCTTCGTGCGCTTCACCTCGCGCACGAATGGCCAGGCTGACATGACCGTCCCCTACCTGGGCTTCTACGGCTCCTGGGGCACGCCGTCGATCTTTGACCAGCTCGTCTCCGAGGGTGACGGCCACGCCGCGTCCTCGGGCATCTACAACGGTTCGAACGGCAACCTCCTCGGCTACAACCCCCTCGTCAAGGGCCGCGACCGTCAGGGTCGTCCCAACGCCGAGCGCTACGTGATCTCCCGTTCCACGGCCTCGGGTGCGCCCACGGCCATCGCTCCTCGCACGGGTACGCTGCGAAGCGTCCACACGCTCACCACGACCTACGCGAACGAGGCCGGCAAGAGCATCGCTTCCTTCACCTCCAAGCAGAACTGGAAGTCGGTGTACGACTCCGACGAGCAGCGCATGAGCTGGGTTGAGGAAAACCACGAGTCGCGCTCGATCAACCTCAACGACTACAAGTACTCGAAGCTGCCCGACGGCAAGTACACGCTGACGATCGCCGCCACCAACGACGGCCCGTCTCCGACCAAGCAGTCCATCACCTACAACTTCCGCGTTGACACCAAGGCTCCGGTCGTCGAGAGCGCCACGGTGAGTGGATCCACCCTCGAGGTCGTGATCAGCGACGAGTCGCCGCTGGCAGGCTTCACCGTGAACGATCCGAACAGCGGCCAGTACATCTACCGTGACGTCATCCGTAACGATGCCGACCAGACGTACTCCAACGGTCGTTACCGCTACAAGGCAACCGTCAACATGAGCGAGATTCGCGGCGGCGGCTACAACAAGCCCTACGTCCTCGCGTGGGACTACGGCCTCAACCACTCCAAGGCCACCACGGTGGGACAGTCCTCCGGTAACGGCGACGGTGCGGATCAGCCCGGCGATAACGGCGGCGACAACGGTGGCAACACCGGCGACCAGCCCGGCACCGGCAACGGTGGCAACACCGGCGATCAGCCTGGCAACGGCGGTAACACGGGCGATCAGCCCGGCACCGGCAACGGCGGCAACCCCGGCACGGGCGTGTGCACCCCCTACAAGTCCGGCCGCTGGGTCGGCGACGGAGCGCGCTGGTGGTACGTGTGCAACGACGGCAGCGGCTACCTGCGTAGCGGCTGGTACCTCATCGGCAACCGCTACTACTACTTCGGCCCCGATGGCTACATGTACACCGGCTGGCTCAACCGTGGAGGCCGCTGGTACTACCTGAACAACTCCGGTGCCATGGAGACCGGCTGGGTCAAGGTCGGAAACCGCTGGTACTACATGGGCTCCGACGGCTCGATGTACACCGGTACGCAATCGATCGACGGCAAGCAGTACACGTTCGATGATTCTGGCGTGTGGGTCAAGTGACCTGCTAGCTCCTTCCTGACACACCCCCTGGGCCCGGAAACGCTGTGATGACAGCGTTTCCGGGCCCAGGCCTCGTTTATGGACGGGCTCCTTGTCAGCCCGTGGAACGCTGACGAAGGCCCCTTGTTGTGTCGTGTATCCTACGAGACAATGACCGATGGGTTGAACTTTGCATGACACCCCATCGGTTTTCCATCAACACATGGGAGTTTTACGACTATGACACCGAAGAAACCAGTGGCGCTGCTTGCGCTCGCTGGGGCGTGCGTGCTCGCGGTCGCGGCTCCGGCTGCCCTTGCGGCACCGCCCGCCCCCGCACCCGTCACCCCACAGCCCGCGCCGTCCGCGACCGAACCGATCATTCCGGTCGGTGACGTCGACACCGCGCTGACCTCGAAGAGCGGCCAGACCCCGGCCGCTGCGCCGACCCAGGCCTCCGCTGCTGAGGACTCCGCGCGCGTCGTCGGCATCATCGTCGAGCTGGCGCCCGGCACTGACCGTGCGGCCACGCTCGCCGCCATGAACGAGGCCGTGGCAGCCGCCTACCCGGGCGCGTCCGCCGAGGTGAGCCGCGAGTACACCAACGCCTTCAGCGGATTCGCGCTGAAGGCCCCCGCTGGGTCGCTTGACGCGATCCGCAGCGTGAGCGGCGTGAAGGCCGCGTTCCTCGAGCGTGAGATTCAGGTCGACGATAACGTGACGCCCGACGCCGAGGGCGGTTTCGCGGCCGCGCGCCTGGCGGGCCAGAATCCCGACAACCTGAGCGCCCAGCTCATCATGCACGCCGACCAGGTGTCCCAGAAGGGCGCGGGCAAGGTCATTGCCGTCATCGACACGGGCGTGGACATGACCCACCCGGCCTTCGCCGGTGCCCTGTCCGGGACTCCCGCCCTGGATGCGGGAAAGGTGGCCTCCCTGGCCGCGCAGCTGGGTGCGGGCAAGACGGGCACCTACGTCTCCGAGAAGTTCCCCTTCGCCTACGATTACGCGGACGATGACGCCGACGCGTCCCCGGCAGGTTCCCACGGCACGCACGTCGCCGGTATCGCCGCGGGTAACGCTGGTGAGATCATGGGCGTGGCCCCCGACGCGCAGATCATCGTCGCGAAGGTCGAACGCGACCGCGGCGGTATCCCGGACTCCGCGCTGCTATCCGCCCTGGATGACATGGCGGTCCTCAAGCCCGACGTCGTGAACCTGTCGCTGGGCCAGACCGCTGGCATGGACAACGCCGCCGACAGCGTCTACGCGGGAATCTTCGAGACGCTGCAGGAGAAGGGGGTCGCAGTCGACGCGGCCGCCGGTAACGAATTCTCCGCAGGCTACGGCAACAACTCGGGTAAGAACCTGGCCTACGCCTCCGACCCCGACTCCTCGACCCTGGATGAACCCGCTTCCTACGCCCCCGTGGTTGCCGTTGCCTCCCTCGATAACGTGCTTCAGGCCAACGGTTTCAAGGCGGCTGGACGAGACATCGCCTACCAGCGTGCGCGCGCGGAGAACGGTGACAAGATCGCTGACATCGCCGAGCTGCCCGCTGGCGACTACGAGTACGTTGACGGTGGAATCGCCTCCGAAGACGATGTGAAAGCTCTCAAGGAGAAGTACCCGGACGGACTGGCCGGTAAGTTCGTGCTCGTGTCGCGCGGTAAGCTGACCTTCGACGCTAAGGTGTCGAACCTTGCAGACCTCAAGCCCGCTGGCGTCCTCGTCTACAACAACGTCCCCGGCGACGCGCTCATGGTCATGAGCCTGTCGACGCTGAGCGTGCCCGCCGGTTTCATGTCGCAGGCCGATGGTCAGGCCATGCTGGCTGCCGCCGACCACCACCTGACCCTCGTTGAGGGCATGACGATCACGCCCAGCGCCAAGCATTCGATGTCCGGCTTCAGTTCGTGGGGCGTCACCCCTGATCTGCGGCTCAAGCCCGAGGTGACTGCCCCCGGCGGCAACATCTATTCCTCGGTGCCTGACGGCGCATACGGGTTCATGTCCGGTACGTCCATGGCGACGCCCCAGATCGTCGGCGTGAGCGCCGTCGTGCTTGAGCGCGTTCAGAACGATCCGCTCTTCGCCTCGATGAGTGATCGTGAGAAGGCGGACGTCGTCCAGAACCTCATCATGGGCACAGCCGCCCCCGTCGTCGATCCGCTCCAGGACACTGGTGCCTACTACTCTCCGCGCAAGCAGGGATCCGGCCTGGTGAACGTTCTGGCGGCCACGACCTCGTCTGTGTACCCGACCGTGAAGGGTGCCCCCGAGCAGTCCCGACCCAAGGCCGACCTGGGGGATGGCACGAAGGGCTGGCACTTCGACGTTGTCCTGCACAACCTGTCCGACGCCTCGGCGACCTATGAGATGAACTCTCAGGCGCTTTCCGACATCGTGACGGACGGCTTCTTCAGTGAGCGCTCCTCCGACTGGCGCGGCAAGGGCGTGGAGATCGCCTACTCCGGCGCTGCCTCGGCCACCGGCGAGGGCGCGACCGTCACCGTCCCCGCGAAGGGCGAGGCCACCGTCGGCATCGACGTCACCCCCGGATCCGCGTTCGCCCAGTACGTGACAGACAATGCGCCGTCGGGTACCTTCCTGGAGGGCTTCGTGCGTTTCACGTCGCGCACGCAGGGTCAGTCTGATCTGACCGTGCCCTACGTGGGCTTCTACGGCGACTGGGGTAAGCCCGCGATCTTTGACCAGCTCGCCTCTGAGGGTGATGGGCACGTCCTGGCCTCGGGCATTTACAACGGTAGGAACGGAGACCTGCTCGGGTTCAACCCCCTGCGCAAGGTGTCGGAGCGTACTGTTCGTCCCCAGTCCGACAAGTACGTCATTTCACGCTCGACGGCCTCTGGTGCTCCCACGGCCATCGATCCGCGTACGGGCACTCTGCGGTCCGTGCACACGATGACCACCACCTACACGAACGCGGCTGGCGAGGTCGTCGCCTCGTACACGTCTCACCAGAACTGGAAGTCCGCTCTGGACTCGAATGGGGTCATGACTGCGGTGGAGCAAGGCCATGCGTCCAGGGGCTTGGACCTGATGTCCGACGAGTTCAAGAACCTGCCCGATGGCGCGTACAAGGTGACGATTGCCGCCAGCAACGACGGTCCTTCGCCGACCGAGCAGTCTATCTCCTACGACTTCCGCGTCGATACGACGCCTCCGGTCATCGAGCGGGCAAGCGTGGACCTTGGTGATATGGCTGGCCCCGTTCTCGATCTGGAAATCAGTGACGAGTCACCCATCGCCGGCTTTACCCTGCACGACCCCGGAAGCGGACTGTGGTTCTACCGCAGTCTTAATGAGGATGACGCCCACCAGTGGTACAGCGAAGGCAGGTACCGCGAGAGCCTAAGTATCGGTCTGGGTGAGTTTGAGCTCGGTTGGACCGATCAGGGCGGCGAGGGCGACATTATTGCGCACCCCTACCTGCTCGCGTGGGACTACGGCCTCAACCACTCCGAGGCGGTCACGATTGACCTGCCTTCCGATAACGAGGGTCCGATCGCTCCGTGCGTGAGTCCCACGGGCGGACATTGGGCCCACGACTCCACTGGCTGGTGGTACGCCTGTGCGAGCGGCACGGACTACCTCAAGGGCGGCTGGTTCACGATCAATGGCTCCGACTACCTGTTCGGTCCCAACGGCTACATGTCCACCGGTTTCCTCCAGCGTCCCTCCGGCGAGTGGGTCTACGCGGATTCCGAGGGTGCTCTGGTGGGCGGCTGGGTCAGCGACGGCGGCTCCTGGTACTACATGGATCCCGACACCAAGGTCATGCGCACCGGCTGGCTGCTCGATCGCGGCTCCTGGTACTACCTGCACGCCAACGGCGTCATGGCGATCGGCTGGGTGCAGGTGGATGGTTCCTGGTACTACCTGAAGGCCTCCGGGGCGATGGCCACCGGCTGGGTGAAGGTGGGCGACTCCTGGTACTACCTGTCCTACTCGGGAGCGATGCTGACGGGCACGCACACGATCAACGGACGCACCTACGTCTTTGACGAGAACGGTGCGTGGGTCGGATGAGAGCGAGGCGCTAGCGCCTGACGATCATCGCCACGAGGCCCGGGAACCTTGCTATGTAAGTGTTCCCGGGCCTCGTCACAGTTTGTCGGTAAAATATTCTCCAATTGTTCCCCAATGTGAAACAAAGTTTGTCAAAAGTTATTCGTGGGGTATGTTAGGTGTGGCGGCCGACACGGCGGAGCCCTTCCGCCCCCAGGGACGGCCACTGTCGACACATTGGAGTTACGCACATGACAACGAAGAAACCAACGGCGCTCCTCGCGCTCGTCGGTGCCTGCGCGCTTGCGGCCACAGGCCCGGCGTCGCTCGCAGCGCCGACGACTCCCACGCCACCGCAACCCACCGAGCAGGCCACGGCCTCGTCCCTGCCCGTGGGCGACATCGACACCGCGCTGACCTCGAAGAGCGGGCAGACCAGCCAGGCCGATCAGGCCCAGGCGACCGACGAGGCCGACTCGGCCGCCGTCGTGAGCATCATCGTCCAGCTCAATGACGGTGCAGACCGCGCCGCCTCCCTCGCCTCCATCAACGAGGCCGTGGCCGGCGCCTTCCCCGGAACCTCCGCCCAGGTGGAGCGCGAGTACGACAACGCCCTGCGGGGCTTCGCTCTGAGCGCCCCCGCCGGCTCTCTCGACGCGATCCGCGCGGCGAGCGGCGTCAAGGCCGCCTTCCGTGATCGCGAGACCCGCGTCGAGGATGCCGACGACCAGGTCGCTGGCGAGGGAGCGACGAACTCCGCCCGTACCTCAACCCAGGACCCCGCCAACCTCAGCGCCCAGCTGATGATGCACGCCGACCAGATCACCCAGAAGGGCGACGGGAAGGTCATCGCCGTCATCGACACGGGCGTGGACATGACGCATCCGGCGTTCGCGGGCGCCCTCGGGGGGACCCCCGCGCTCTCGGCGGACAAGGTGGCGTCCCTGACCCCCCAGCTGGGCGACGGCAAGACCGGCACCTACGTGTCGAAGAAGTTCCCCTTCGCCTACGACTACGCGGATAACGACCCGGACGCCTCGCCGACCGGACAAGCCGGATCGCACGGCACGCACGTCGCCGGCATCACCGCGGCCAACGCGGGCGAAATCGTTGGCATCGCGCCCGACGCGCAGATCATCGTCGCCAAGGTCGCGCGCAGCGTCGAGGGCGACATCACCGATTCCGGGCTGCTCGCCGCACTCGACGACATGGTGATCCTGCACCCCGACGTCATCAACCTGTCGCTCGGCCAGCTCGGAGGCATGGACAACGAGGCCGACTCGGTCTACGCGACCGTCTTCAAGAGCCTGCAGGACGTGGGCGTGACCGTCAACGCGGCAGCCGGCAACCACTACACGGCCGGATACGGCAATACCTCTGGCAAAAACCTGCCCTTCGCGTCCGACCCGGACTCCTCCACCCAGTGCGAGCCAGCGACCTACTCCTCCGTGGTCTCCGTCGCCTCCGTCGATAACTCGCTGGCGCACAGCGCGTTCACCGTCGGCGACCGCGACATTCCCTACCAGCGGGCCGGTGGCGCTGACGGTCAGAAGATGCCCGACCTGTCCGACCTGACCGGTGGCCCCTTCGAATATGTTGACGGCGGCATCGGTTCGGCCGAGGACGGCGCCGCGCTCAAGGCCAAGTACCCCGAGGGCCTGGCCGGAAAGATCGTGCTGGTCAAGCGAGGCTCCCTCACCTTCCAGACCAAGTTCGACAACATCGCAGGCTCCAAGCCCGCCGGCTTCATCGTCTACAACAACGTTCCCGGTGACTCCCTCGTCGTCATGAGCCTGAAGACGGACGGCGTGCCCGCCGCATTCATTTCGCAGGCGGACGGCGAGGCCATGCTGGCCGCCGCCGACCACCACCTGAGCGTCGCCCCCGGCAAGGTCGTCGCCCCCAGCTCGAAGTACTCGATGTCGAGCTTCTCCTCCTGGGGCGTCACCCCCGACCTGCGCCTCAAGCCCGAGGTCGCCGCGCCCGGCGGCAACATCTACTCCTCGGTGCCCGGAGGCACCTACGAGTTCATGTCCGGCACGTCGATGGCGACCCCGCAGATGGCGGGCGTGAGCGCGGTCGTCCTGCAGCGCGTCCAGAATGATCCGCTGTTCGCCTCGATGAGTGCGCGCGAGAAGGTTGACGTCGTCCAGAACCTCATCATGGGCACGGCCGCTCCCATCGCCGACCCGCTCCAGGACACCGGCGACCCGTACTCCCCGCGCAAGCAGGGCTCGGGTTTGACGAACGTCCTGGCTGCCACGACCTCGTCCGTGTACCCGACTGTCAAGGGCGCCCCCGAGTCCTCCCGACCCAAGGCCGACCTGGGGGATGGGACCAAGGGATGGCACTTCGACGTCACCCTCCACAACCTCTCCGGCGTCGAGGCCACCTACGCCCTGAACACGCAGGCGCTCTCCGAGATCGTTGAGGATGGGTTCTTCACCGGCCACTCCTCCGACTGGCGAGGCAAGGGCGTGGACATCGCCTACTCCGGCGCGGCCGTGAGCGGCACCGGCGAAGGCGCGACCATCACCGTCCCCGCCTCGGGCGAGGCAACCGTGGGCGTGGACGTCACGCCTCGCGCCGCCTTCGACTCCTACGTCGCGCAGAATGCGCCCAACGGCACGTTCCTGGACGGCTTCGTACGCCTCACCTCGAAGACTGACGGACAGCCCGACCTGACCGTGCCCTACATGGGCTTCTACGGCGACTGGGGCAAGGCCCCCATCTTCGACGCCCTCGCCTCCGACGGGGGAGCGCACACCCTGGCCTCGGGCATCTACAACGGCACCACGGGCCAGCAGCTGGGATACAACCCCCTGGTCAAGGCCGACGCGCGCACCGGCACGCCCAAGGCTGACCGCTACGTCCTCTCCCGCGCCGAGGCCTCGGGCGCTCCCACGGTCCTCGAACCGCGCACCGGCACCCTGCGCAGCGTCCACACGCTCAATACCGTGTACGCGAACGCCGCCGGTGAATCCGTCGCCTCGTACGTGACCCACCAGGCCTGGAAGTCCGGCGTCAACCCCAGCACCGGCAAGATGACCTGGGTCGAGGACGGCCACGAGCCCACGACCCTGGACCTGCGCTCCGACGCGTACAAGAACCTGCCCGACGGCGACTACACGCTGACGCTCTCTGCGCACAACGACGGCCCCTCGCAGGCCGAGCAGTCGATCTCGTACAACTTCAGCATCGACACGGCCGCCCCCGAGGTCGCTAACCTGGAGTACACGGAGGAGGGCGGCAATGCCCGCCTGCTCGTCACGGTCACCGACAACAAGCCCGTGGCCGGCATCGACCTGCACGACCCGGCCGACGGCCTGTGGTTCTACCGCCACGTCTTCTCCGACGCCGAGGGCGTCAAGGGCGACGACGGCAGGTACCGCTACGAGCTCGAGATCCCCATGTCCGAGCTCTCCCAGGCCTGGACCGACCAGGGCGGCTCCGGCGAGGTCATCGCCCACCCGTACCTGCTCGCCTGGGACTACGGCCTGAACCACTCCGAACCCAAGACGGTCGACCTGCCCACCGGCAACGAGGGCGTCAAGCTGCCCTGCACCAACCCCGCCGGCGGTCACTGGGCCAAGGATGCCGTGGGCTGGTGGTACGTGTGTGCCAACGGCACCGACTACCTGACGTCAGGGTGGTTCACGATCAACGGCTCCGACTACCAGTTCGGACCATCCGGCTACATGATGACCGGCTTCCTCAAGCGCGTTGATGGAACGTGGGTGTACGCCGACTCCGAGGGCGCTCTCGTGGGCGGCTGGGTGCGCGATGGTGGCTCCTGGTACTACCTGGATCCCGCCACGAAGACCATGGCCACCGGCTGGCTCTTCGACCGCGGTTCCTGGTACTACCTGGGCGACTCGGGCGACATGCACACCGGATGGGTGCAGGTCGGCGGCTCGTGGTACTACCTGAACTCCTCGGGTTCGATGCGCACCGGCTGGCTGAACCTGGACGGCGCCTGGTACTACCTGGGACCTGACGGCGCCATGTTCACCGGCACGCACACGATCAACGGACGCGTCTACACCTTCGATGAGTCGGGAGTCTGGCAGCGCTAAGCCTGTCTGTCCCTTCCGATTCACGAGGCCTGGGCCCGGGAACGCTCCCCGCGAGAGTTCCCGGGCCCTCCCGTATGCGCCCCGGCCTCGGGTGGGCGGGCCGCATGAGGCGAGCGGACCGCACGTTTGCTTGTATTCGACAAGGCGAACAATTGGTCATATGATGCACCTCAAACACGGCTTGTCATGTGTATCCATGCGATATGGTGAATGTGGCGGCCGACATAGTTCAGTGTCTCTGCGCGATGAGTCGGCCCCTCACAAACGCATAGGAGTGCACCATGTCAATGAAGAAATCAGCTGTCCTCCTGGCGTGTGTCGGCGCGTGCGCGCTCGCGGTCGCGAGCCCCTCGTCGCTCGCTTCGCCGATACTCGCCTCCCAACCCGCCGCTTCCCCGGCGTTGAGCGCACAGGCAGCCACGGCCTCGTCCCTGCCGGTGGGCGACGCCGACACCGCGCTGACCTCAAAGAACGGGGAGAGTGCGCGTGTCGAACCCGTGCGAGCGGGCAGCGAGCAGGACCCGACCCTCGTCACCGGCATCGTCGTCCGCCTGGAGGAGGGGGCCGACCGCGATGCCACCATGGCCTCCGTGAACGAGGCCGTGGCCGGGGCCTTCCCGGAGGCCTCGCTCCAGGTGGAGCACGAGTACCATCATGCCCTACAGGGCGTCGCGCTGAAGGCCCCCGCCGGATCGCTGGAGGCCATCCGCGCGGTCCCCGGCGTCGCAGCGGCGTTCATCGAGCGCGAGACGCGCGTGCGCGACACGGTGGGCGCCGATGCCGCAGGTGGCGTCCGAACGTCGAGGATCGCCAGCCAGGACCCCGACAACCTCAGCTCCCAGGTCATGATGCGCACCGACCGGGTCACACAGAAGGGGGAGGGGACGGTCATCGCAATCATCGACACGGGCGTCGACATGGCCCACCCCGCCTTTAGCGGCACCCTGCGTGGGACTCCAGCCCTCGACGCAGACAAGGTGGCCGCCTTGCTTCCCCAACTGGGAGACGGCAAGGGCGGTACGTACGTCTCCGAGAAGTTCCCCTTCGCCTACGACTATGCGGACGGTGACAGCGACGCCTCGCCCGCACCCGACGAGTCCGGCACCCACGGGACGCACGTCGCGGGCATCGCCGCGGGCAACGCCGACAAGATCATGGGCACAGCCCCCGACGCGCAGGTGATCGTCGCGAAGGTCTCGCGAAGCCAGAGCGGCGAGTACCCCGACTCCGCGCTGCTGGCCGCCCTGGATGACATGGCCGTGCTGCGCCCCGACGTCGTGAACCTGTCGCTCGGACAGACGGGCGGCATGGATAGCGAGGCCGACTCGGTGTACGCGAGCGTCTACAAGAACCTGCGAGACGCCGGGGTGAGCGTGAACGCCGCCGCGGGCAACGAGTATTCCGCCGGGTACGGCAATCTCTCGGGCAAGAACGAGCCCTACGCCTCGGACCCAGACACCTCGGTCCTGTGCGAGCCTGCCTCCTACCCCTCGGTCGTGGCTGTGGCCTCGGTGGAAAATGGCACGTCATACTCGGCGTTTTCAGCAGCCGGTCGTGACGTCGCCTACCAGAGCGCGCGCGGCTTCGAGGGCGAGAGCGTCGCGAGTCTTGGCGACTTGGCCCCCGGAGACTACGAGTACGTGGAGGCGGGTTTCGGTTCGGCCGAGGACGCGGCCGCCCTGGCGGCGAAATACCCGGAGGGACTGGCCGACAAGATCGTGATGGTCTCCCGTGGAACCCTGGATTTCCAGGAGAAATTCGACAACATTGCGCCGCTCAAGCCCGCGGCGATCCTCGTGTATGACAATGAGCCCGGCGACGCGCTCCTCATCATGAACCTGTCAACCCTCGACGTCCCCGCCGCCTTCATTTCCCAGGCGAGCGCGCAAGCGATGATCGAGGCCGCCGACCATCACCTCACCCTCGTCGAAGGCAAGGTCCTGGAGCCCACCAGCTCCTACTGGATGAATGACTTTTCCTCGTGGGGCGTGTCTCCCGACCTGCGGCTCAAGCCTGAGATCGCCGCGCCCGGAGGCAACATTCTCTCCTCAGTCCCCGGCGGCGACTACGAACACTCGTCCGGCACATCCATGGCGACCCCGCAGATGTCGGGCATCGACGCGATCGTCCTCCAGCGCGTCCAGTCCGATCCGCTCTTCGCCTCGATGAGTGCGCGCGAGCAGGCCGACGTCGTCCAGAACCTCATCATGGGCACCGCGCGCCCCTTGACCGACCCGGAGCAAGCCACCGGCGCCTACTACTCTCCTCGCAAGCAGGGCGCTGGCCTGGTCAACGCCCACGCGGCCACGACCTCGTCCGTGTACCCGACCGTGAAGGGGGCTCCCGAGCCGTCCCGTCCCAAGGCGGACCTGGGGGATGGGACTGATGGCTGGCACTTTGATGTCACCCTGCACAATCTGGGTTCTGCCCCCGCGACCTACGAGTTGAGCTCCCAGGCCCTGTCTGAGATCGTCGACGGAGGCTTCTTCACTGAGCACTCCTCGGATTGGCGAGGCCGTGGCGTGGAGATTGCATACTCCGGTCAGTCCGTGGTTGGCACCGCCGAGGGAGCGAGCGTGACCGTCCCCGCGGGCGGGGAGGCCACCGTCGGCGTTGACGTGACGCCCGGCGCCGAGTTCGCCCAGTATGTCGCGGACAACGCGCCGTCCGGCACCTTCCTGGACGGCTTCGTGCGCCTCACCTCGAAGACCGAGGGTCAGCCCGACCTGTCCGTACCCTACCTGGGCTTCTACGGCGACTGGGGTAAGCCAGCGATCTTCGACGCGCTCGCCTCGGACGGCAAGGGGCACATGCGAGCCTCGGGACTCTACGATGGAGAAACAGGCACCCTCCTCGGATTCAACCCCCTGGTGCGGGCCAGCGAGCGACCCGAGCGCCCCGACGCCTACGGGTACGTGCTCTCCCGGGCCGAGGCCTCGGGCGCGTCCCACGTCCTCGAACCACGCACGGGCACACTGCGCGGCGTGCATACCCTGCGAACCGTGTATACGAACGAGGCCGGGGCAACCATCGCGTCCTTCGAGCGCCACCAGAACTGGAAGTCCGTGTTTGACGCCCTCACCACACAGGTCTCGTGGGCCGAGCGCGAACACGCAGCCACGTCCCTAGACCTGCGCTCCGAGGCATATAAGGATCTGCCGGACGGGGAGTACACGCTGACGATATCGGCGACCAACGACGGCCCCTCGCCCACCGAGCAATCCATCTCATACAAGTTCCGCATCGACACGACCGCTCCCGTCATCGAGGATGTGCGCTACTCCGGCGAGGGCGAGGACACGACCCTCACCTTCACGATTGTTGACTCCTCGCCGATGGCCGCCTTCGATCTGCACGACCCGATCGATGGCCTGTGGTTCTACCGGCACATCCTCTCCGACGGCGACCAGATCGCTGACGCGGACGGCAAGTACCGCTACGAGGTCGCGGTCCCGCTGTCCGAGATATCGCGCGCGTGGACGGATCAAGGCGGGAAAGGGCCCGTCGTGTCCAACCCCTACGTGCTCGCCTGGGACTACGGCCTGAACTACTCGTCGGCGGTCACCGTCAATCTGCCGACCGGGAACCCGAGCATTCCCACGCCCTGCACCGACCCCGCCGGCGGTCACTGGGTGACAGAGAGCGGGGGATGGCGCTACGTGTGCGCCGACGGGGTGTCCTTCCTGACGTCGGGCTGGTTCACCATCAACGGCTCCGACTATCAGTTCGATTCCTCCGGCTACATGATGACCGGATTCCTCAAGCGCGTTGATGGCCAGTGGGTCTACGCGGACGCCTCCGGAGCCCTGGTGGGCGGCTGGGTGCGTGACGCCGCGTACGGAGGGCCGCACTGGTACTACCTGGACCCCGTCACCAAGCTGATGCGCACGGGCTGGCTGTTTGATCGCGGTTCGTGGTACTACCTGGGTGATTCGGGCGACATGCACACCGGCTGGGTCAAGGTCGACGGTATCTGGTATTACCTCACCCCGTCGGGCGCGATGCACACCGGCTGGCTGAACCTGGACGGCGCCTGGTACTACCTGGGACCCGACGGTGGCATGTTCACCGGCACGCACACGATCAACGGACGCGTCTACCGCTTCGACACGTCGGGAGTCTGGCAGCACTAAGCCTGTCTCTCTCCTCCGATTTACGAGGCCTGGGCCCGGGAACGCTCCCCGCGAGAGTTCCCGGGCCCTCCCGTATGCGCGCCCCGGCCTCGTTCGCCTCTCGTCATCGCGGGCACTCCAGCGAGCCGACGCGCGACTGAGGTATGTTGGGTGAAGCGGCCAACATAACGCAGGGATCCAAGGCCCGAGGTAGCCGCCCAGAATGACGGAGGAGCACCCCATGTCCATGAAGAAACCCGCTGCCCTGATGGCAGGCGTCGGCACGTGCGCGCTCGCGGTCGCGAGCTGTTCCTCCCCGGCCCCCGCCCCCCAGTCCGACCCGGTTGTCGATTCGTCGCCCTCAGCCGTCCAGTCAGGCGCTCAGTCAGGCGCTCAGTCGGGCACGCAGTCGGGCCCTGGGTCTGCTGCCCCGACCCTGCCCGTGGGCGACGTCGACAACGCGCTGACGTCCAGGGACGGGCAGAGCGGCCCGGGCGCGCAGAGCGGCCCGGCCGATTCCTCCGGCGACGTGGAAGCCACCGGCCCCGCCGTCTTCGTCGTCGTCCTTGAGGAGGGGGCCGACCGCGCGGCGACCCTCGCCTCGATCAATAAGGCCGTGGCCGCCGCCTTCCCGGGCGAGTCCGTCGAAGTTGAGCGCGAATACGTGAACGCCCTTCAGGGGTGGTCGCTGCGTGCTCCCGCCGGGGCGCTGGAGGCGATTCGGGGCGCGAACGGCGTAGAGTCCGCGTACCTCGATGGCGAGATGCGCGTGCAGTAAAGCCCCCGCGCGACGAGGCCGTGGTCGGGTTATCCGGTCGCGGCCTCGTTCGTTGTCTCGCGTCCGGTCGTGGCATCTGGATCGCACGGATATCCGACGCACGAAGAAACAAGACCAAGAGTTGTACACGCCGAACTTACCAGCTGTATAGTGCAGAAAAAAGGCTTGTCAGATGAGTTATCGTGCTATGGTTACCCCGGAGCTGACAGGGGCGCGCCGCTGCGTTCCCACGTGGTCACCCATAACCATAGAGGAGCACATCATGTCATTGAAGAAGTCGTTTATCGTCCTGTCGTGCGTCGCGGGGTGTGCGCTCGCGGTCGCAAGTCCCTCGGTCGCCATGGCCTCGCCCGCGGCTCAGGTGGGAGCGACGCAGGCGGCGGGCGTCCAGGCGGCCATGGTTGGAAGTTGGTACCGACCCTCTGAGAGAGTTGAGGTTGTCGTGCGCCTTGAGGAGGGCGCCGACCGTGCGACCGTTCTTGCGTCGATCAGGGAAGCCGTGGCCGAGTTCTTCCCCGGCGAGTCCGTCAAGGTCGAGTACGAGTACGGGTACGTCGTGAAGGGTTTCGGGCTGAGCGTGCCCGCCGGGTCTATCGACGTGATCAGGGGCGTCAATGGCGTCCAGTCGGCCTACTACGTGCGCTCGAATCGCCTGTGGTAGGCCCGTCCTAGTGTGAGCGCCATTGACGAGGCCGTGGCCGGGTGTTCCGGTCGCGGCCTCGTTTGTTGTGTGGATGCCCGCAGTGGTGCGGCTTGTGGCGTGCGTGCCACGGCCTTGGCCCTCGTTGTGCGCACGTGACACTGGGAATCGGAACGTGGGTGACTGGTGGGAGAGACCGTATGTAGATCTAGTTGAGTCGTGTCCCGCATAGTGGTGTAACCGTGTGGTGGTCGGCTCGTTTGATATGGGTGCGGTCACCGTGTGATCCTTCGAGAAAGCGCTCTACTTCTGACTCGAAATGATGTGGAGGCACAACGATGACCGCTCCTCATATTATTGACCCTGCTGGCATGCTTGGCGAGGTGTTGTCCCAGGCATCCCCAGATTTGATGCGTTCATTGCTCCAGCACGTCATTAAGGCGTTGCGTGAGGTGTTGGTATCGCCGTGGCTCTGATGTGGCGAGATGTGATGCGGAGATCCGGTAGCGCGACAGATCGTCTACTAACTTCAAATTTTATCCAAATTTGAAGTTAGTAGACGTAATCCTGTTGATTGCGCGTGTGTGGTGGTTCGCGGCGCCCGATTGATCGGGAACGCGGTATCTCACGTCGATGGGTGGCCCCGATCGCTTAGGTGGCGCGCGAAGTGCTGGTGCGGCAACGGGCGAATGCAGTACAGCCGTCTGTTATTCGAGCACACGAAGCGCTGGTGCGGCAACGGGCGGGCGGATCGCGGTGCTGCGGGCAGCTGGGCCCGATAGGTGGTCGTACTAACCCGTCTCTGCGCAGCTGGGCCCTACTAGTGGAGCGTGGGCAGGGGTGCCCATGCTCCACCTGTGGGGTTAACGTGCGCATGGAGGCGCCCACACTGCCACCTGTGGGGTTAACGTGCGCAGGGAAGGGCCCAGGGGGCCACGCCTGCGCGTCAGATCAGGTCCTTCTTCTCCATGTACTTCATGGCCAGCCAGCCAAACGGGATGCGCCCGTAGAAGGTGACGAGACGGTAGAGCAGGGCCGTGGCGATGGCGACCGAGGAGGAAACGCCCGCAACCGTCAGGCCCGAGGTCAGGGCCGTTTCGACGGTACCGATACCACCCGGGGAGGGGATGAAGGAGCCTGCGGCGTTGGCCGTCAGGTAGGTGATCGCGACCGTCGAGAAGTTCAGCGAGCCACCCATGGCGACCATGGCGGTCCAGAACGCGCCCACGTAGCCGATGTTCATGAGCAGGTTCCCAGCAACGACCGCGGCGAGGCGGCGAGGCTGGCCGATGATCCACAGGAGGCGGGGGTAGACCTGCTGCCACGTCGGCTGGATCTTCGCCCAGATCCAGCGGCGTACCTTCGGGACGGCCACGATGACGCCGACCGCGAGCATGACGACCGCGACGACCGCGAGGATCGTGCCGTAGGGGAGAGAGACGGACAGGGAGGAGCCTGCGCTGACCATGACGAGCAGCAGCAGGATGATCGTGATGAGCGCCTGCGAGATCTGCATGAGCGTCACCGTGGTGACGGCGGCAGCGGTGGGAACACGGCGCTTACGCAGGTAGCGCAGGTTCAGGGCGGCCGGACCCACACCGGCGGGTGCGACGACCGTGATGATCGAGGCGGCCACCTGCGCGATGAGCGTGTCACGGAAGTGCAGCTTCTCGGGGGACAGGGCCATGAGCGGCACGGCCGATCCCACCCAGATGAGGCAGGCCAGGACGGCGGATGCGGCCATCCACCACGGGTTCGCGCTCTTGAGCGTCGTGACGAGGTCGCTGAAGTTGAGCGAGGACACGACGATGAAGACCGCGATGAACGCGATCGCGATTGTGAAGATCGTGCGCGGACGGAAGCGTTGCAGGTCGGCCGTGGGGGCGGTCTCTGCCTCGGAATTGCCCACGAGGGCGGCGCGCAGGTCACTAAGCAGGTCGGAGCGGCGCAGCAGTTGGTTGACGGATGCGGGCAGGACCGGCTTCTGGATGACGGGCGCGCACGCGATGAGGGTCTCGTCGCCAACGCAGCGGCGACCCGCCTCAAGCGCGCGCTCAGGGCCGACGGCCAGGGCGGTGAGGACCAGCATCTGAGCGATGTCGATGGACTGGTTGAGCTCGCTTGTCGCGACCTCGCCGGAATCCCAGTCCAGCAGCCACACGTCGGAGGAGGCGTCAACGACGACGGCCTCAGGCGTGAGGGCACGGTGCGAAATACCCCGAGTGTGCGCGTACCGCAGCTGTTCCCACGCGCGATCCAAGACCTCGTCCGTGACCTGCTCACCCAGTTCCGTCAGGGGAGTGGTTGGCGGGAGCGCGGAGAGCACCATGATGATCGAGTCGTTCGCCGAGGCGATCGCGATGGGTTCCTGCGTGAAGACGCCGGCGCGCAGGGCCTGCAGGGTCGTGAACGAGGAGCGCTCGGCCTGTGCCTTGAGGGAGGGGGAGACCCAGCGGCTGATGCCGCGCAGGCGCAGGTTGTTCCACATTTCGAGGAGGGTGCCGGTCAGCTCCTGGCCGGGGTCCATGACGATGAGCTCGTAGGCCAACCCGGTGTCACTCCACACCTGGTAGTGGCGGTTGTGGTCGGGGTCGGGGCGGCGCGTGACGGTGATGCCCATGTCGCCCAGGTCGGCGGGCACCTGGGCGAGGCGTCCGCGCGCGTTCTCGGCGACGGCCCACGTCGACAGCGGTTCGGTGCTGGTGTCCAGGTCGGTGCGCACGATCCTCGAGGGCGTGATGCCGATGCCGAGGAGTGCCTCGACGAGGGCGGTTCCCTTGGCTCTCTGGTCGTCGTAGCCCATGATCCAGCGTGACCCGGAACCGAACGCGCGGCCGAGGAACACGGAGATGAAGGCGACGGGCAGGGTCATGGAGGAGCGCAGGACGCCCAGGATGAGAATGATCCACACGCCCGTCCAGCCCCAGCGAATGGCTCGCATGGACTGGGCTTCACCGGCGGAGGTGAACATGGCGCACAGTGTGACGATCACCAGGTTGATGGCGATCACGAAGCCGCTCTTGTAGCCCTGCGTGGCGATGAGCCGGTCGACGCTCAGGGGGATCGTGAGGTAGGCGGGCAGCAGTCCGGTGAGGATAGCGATGACCCAGCCGCCGAGGGCTGCGACGATGCTCGTGACGATGACCTGGATGATGGTGTGCAGGCGTCTGCGCAGCGCGAGGGAGATGATCACCAGGATCGGTGTGATCAGGATGATGAGGCCCTCGACCAGGTTGACGGGCAGGATCAGAATCTGGCGGATGAGTTGGAATTGCAGGACGTCCATGGTGACGCCGCGCGTGGTGGCGCTGGCGACGGTTCCGATGGTCCAGATGACGAGGATCGCAAGGATCGAGATGACGACGTCGACGATGTCCTCACGCCGCCGCCGCATCGTGAAGATACGGTCGGCAATGTAGGCGGGGCGGGGCAGGCGCAGCCTGCGCGCGGGGACGGGCAGGGCGACCTCGCCGCTCTTGGCTCGTGCCACCACGTCCGAGGCCGGGGTTGCCTGCGCGCCGGTCGTCTCGGCCGCGTCGGTGGAGTCGGTCGGCTCGGGTGCGGGGGCGGTCTCGGGTTCCGCGTCGTCGGTGGAGGCGGGGGCGGGGGCCTCGGTGTCAGCGCTGTCGTCCGGAGCGGGTGAGTCGGCGGGGCCGGGTGCGTCGGAGGAAGCCTGCGCGTCGTTGTCGGCCGGGGTGGAGCTGGCCTCGGGCGTGTCGGGGGGAAGCGGGGGCTCAGGAACCATGGCGTCTGTGGCGTCGGGGGCCGGGGGAACGTTGTCCTCGGGTTCGGGTGCCGGGGGAGGTGCGGGCACGTTCACGATCGACGAGGCCTCGGGAGGGGGTGCGGGCGTCTCCAGCGTGTTCTTAATGACGACGGGGGAGGCCATGGCCGACTCTGGCACAATCACGGCGGTGGGAGCGAAGCTGGGGGGAGTGGCGGATCCGCGCGTGGAAACGGAGGGGGCGACGACGGCGTCGATGATCTCGGTTTTGGCTTCAGACGGGGGAATCTCCTGCGGCTGGGCAGGGGCTGACGATGCCCCGGCCTCGTTAATCATGCCCATCAGATCATCGACCCCTAGCGAGGTCGGATCCTCGGCGGACGAGGGGACGAACAGGATGTTCGTACCGGCGGCCGGGGGGCCGTCGTGTGACTCCTTGCGCTTCCTCATGTTGACCATCCTATATTCGCGGTCAAGAAAGGTAGGGTTAGGGGGACACATTCCCGGCAGAAAAGGGCCTTATCGTGACCTGGTTGACACTCGCGTCAGCATCGGATCCGTCGATGCTTCACACAGTTATCGAGTGGTTTAAGAATCCTGAGACCCTTCTTGACGCGATGGGTCCGTGGGTCCTGTGGGGCACGATGCTCATTGTTCTTATCGAGTCGGGTGTCCTGTTCCCGGTCCTTCCGGGCGAGTCGCTGCTCTTCACCGCCGGCCTGCTGCACGACAAGCTCGGTATTCACCTGCCGACCCTGATCCTCCTGGTCGTGATTGCCGCCTTCGTGGGTGCTCAGATCGGCTACTTCCTGGGTGCCAAGTGGGGACGCCGCTTCTTCAAGCCGGACGCGCGCTTCCTCAAGACCGAGCACCTGGAGAAGGCCGAGCACTACTTCACGAACTACGGCGGTCGCTCCCTCGTCATCGGGCGCTTCATCCCCTTCGTGCGCACCTTCATCCCGATCGCCGCCGGCATGGCCCGCTACCCCTACCCCAAGTTCCTGCTGTTCAACACGCTGGGCGCAAGCATCTGGGGCGCTGGCTTCATCCTGGTCGGTGCGCTCCTGGGCAACGTGCCCTTCGTGCACGACAACCTGACG
>ERZ772987.18-NODE-18-length-35221-cov-3.96491_pt1 | contig 35221 bp, 44 predicted proteins | sample MGYA00511129_ERZ772987 | MGnify/ENA primary metagenome ERZ772987 (study PRJEB29015, sample SAMEA2738058) | human oral metagenome | biome: human oral; feature: human-associated habitat; material: saliva | place: China | collected 2222 ...
ACTCGGGCGGGGTGGGGGCCGCCGCCGCGAGCGGCACGCTGGCCGGGCAGGCCAGCCAGCGCGCCGCGCTAGACGGCCCCAAGTTCGCGTGTCCCTTGGGAGGCATGCCTCAGGCCTCCGGGAGTGCGTCGAGGAAGGCCTGAATCTGGTCGCCCTTGAGGAGGCCGACGCGGCGCGCGCCCGCCACCTCGAGGGCGGTCTTGATCGCGTCCTGCTCGCCTGCGCCGATCAGTTCGGTGGCTCGCGCGACGGCGACCGCCAGCAGGTCGGCCTCGGGGGTGACCGTCTCGTCCTCGACGGTCGCGCCGCCGGTCTCGTCCTCCGCCGGGGCAGGCTCGGGGGTCGGCTCCGGCTCGGGGTCGGACTTCTTCGCCGTCTTCTTGGCGGTGGGCTTCTTCGCCGTCTTCTTCGGCTCGGGCTTCTCCTCGCCCGCCGGGGCGGCGGGCGTGGCCTTCTCGACCTCGACGGTGATCGGCGCGGGGGCGGTGCGCTGCGCCGCCAGGAGGCCCGCCAGCCACTGCACCTCCTCCACGGTCGCGCCCTGAACGTCCAGCGTGATGTTGATTTCCATGATGATCTGTTCTCCTTGGTGATCATTGATCGGTTAGATGAGTGACTCGGGCGAGTCGCTCACGTCGGTGGGTTCGTCCAATCGGGCGAACACACGCTGGGGCCCGTAGAACGGGAGCCTGGTCGGCTTCGGCATGGGACCGAACCAGCCGGGCAACTGCTTCAGCGCGTTGGTGATCTGGAGGATGTCCACACGAGAGTGCTTTCCGCGCTCACGTCCTAGCGCTATCTCCCAGATTTCAAGCGAGCACACCACGTCAATCGGGTGCGTACCGCTCACTATACCCTGTTCCTCGTCGCGTAGCCAACTGATACGCTCCTCGGGCGACATCTCCACCCAGTTCTCGGGGACGAGCGTGTCCAGGTAAGCCTGGATAAGGCCAGTCATGGAGTCTTCTTCGGTCGCCATCGAGCGCACGGACTCCGCCGCCGCCTCCTCCTCGGAGGACAGGAACAGCTCCGGATTGTCCTTCAGGCCGTACTGGTCGCGGCTGGTCTTCCAGGTGTGAACAGCCTCGGCCCACACCTGGTTCACGTACTCGTCCGAGTACTTACCGAAGTCCAGCTTTTCTGCCACCTCCACGATGAGGAAGCGCCTGTTGCCTTCCTGCGCGCGCAGGAAGACGGCATCATTGGTGGTTCCCCAGATCACCTGGCGGCGCGGGAGCTTCACATGCTCCCTAGCGTAGGGCAGGCGGATAACGTCGTGTGTGAGCGTGACGAACTGCTTCAGGGCCTCCGCGTCCGCCTTCTTCATGGCGAAACCCTCGTCCGCGACGGTAATCCACGAACGGGTCATTGCCATGACCGTATCGCGCAGGCCGCTCCCCTCGATTGGTCCGAGTGTGCAGGTCCACCCGCGTGCCATCGTCTCGACAAACCACGACTTACCCAGGCCTTGCCGCCCGGTCAGGATGAGACAGTTGTCCACCTTCACGCCGGGGTCGAGGGCGCGGGCCACGGCCTGCACCGCCACCAGGCGAGCCACCCGTCGCGTGTAGTCATCCTGCGCGCCCGGCAAGTACGTTTCCACACGCGAGATGCCGTCCCATTCCAGGCACTCCAGGTACTCGACCACGGGGTGGAAAGCGTTGTCCTGCGCCACCATGTCGATCACACCGTTAAGCTGCTCCTGCGCGGGGCGGGGCATGTTGTAGGCGCGCTGCAAATGCGCGCTGATCTGGGCGCGGTCGGCGTTAGTGAGCGCGTCGTCCTTACCCGCCTCCACGGCCCGCCACGGGAACGGGCGGCGCGTGACCGTCGTCAAGTCCATCTCATTGCGAGCCAGGGCGCGCAGCACGGGGTCGTGGCGCATGAGGAGGTCCCAGTTATGCACGTCGTCAAGGGGCTTTCCCGTCTTGGGGTGGAGGTGAAACTCCAGGACCCACTCAGGGAGGGCCGCTCCGTCCTCGTCTCCGTCGACGTCCGCGAAGTCGGCGGCGACCAGCTCCGTGACGATCTCCGGGCGCGCCGCGAACTCCCGCATGGCCCGCTGGATAGACGGGCGATCCGCCGGGGCCGTGGACTGGGGCACGCCCGCCGCCCGGTCCTCCCCGCCATACACGTGGAGTGCCACGAGGTCAAACAGGCTGAGTGCCCGCCCGTATGCCGGGTCGCTCGCGTGGTTGGAGAAGACGTAGCCGTCCGGATAGACGATGACACCGCCCTCGGACTCGGAGGGCGTGTAGTGCCAGCGGTTCGGTTCGCCGTCCACCGGGTCATACGGGAGGTGGAACTCAGCGACGGCCCTTGCCATGTCGTACACGCGGTTGAACGCGCCCGCCACGCCGGGCAGTTCCTTGGGGTCACGCTTCGGCCCCGCCTTGTGATCCGGCGTAGCCTGAAGCCCACCAAAGTCGCGCAGGAGGCCCTGCGCCGTCGCCGTCTCGCCGTCGCACTCCGCCACCTCGTACTCGTCCGGGTTGGCCGTCGCAGGCCAGAACATGAGGCGCTCCGGCTGCGTGCTGCCCGGGTCAAACTGGGCTTCACCCAGGGCCTCGATCAATCCGCGGGCTACCCGAGGGTACTCCTCCTCGCTCAATCCGGGTCCCATGATCGGGAAGATCACACGGTAACGCGGGTGGGCGCGCGTGTGGCTATACGTCGAGTGAACGAGCGCGCGAAGTCCGAGACCGGCCACGACGGCGGGCAGGGTCTCGGAGGCCGCGTCCGCGTCCAGCGTCACCGCGCTACGGTACTCGACTTGGCCCTTCCGGCGGGCGGTGCCCTTCAGGCGACCGGCGACGTAGCCGCCGCAGTCCTTCACGGACTCCGGGTGGTGGGCGCGGTCCACGAGGCGCTCCCACGTCAGCGTGGCGGCCTCCCACCTGCGCGACGATACGGACGGGGCGACCGACAGGTCAAGGGTGAGATCGGCGGCGGTCTTGGTGCTCATCTGTTGTTGGTCCTTCCTGCTAGATGAGGCTTTCCAAGTGTCCGAGGAGGGCGGCTTGAATCTCGGCCTTGCCCTCCAGCACCCGGAGGATGTTCGAGTCTAGCGTACCGCGAGACTCGATGACGTGGACGACGACGGGGTGAGTCTGCCCCTGACGCTGAAGGCGTTTGTTGGCCTGCTGCCACTGCTCCAGCGACCAGGGGAGCGAAGTCCACACGATGGTGTGCCCACCGTGCTGAAGGTTGAGGCCGTGCCCGGCGCTGGCAGGGTGGGCGAGCAGAATCGGGACACGCCCCGCGTTCCACCGCTTCACCGCGCCAGACTCACTCACGTGGACCGACTCAGGGAAACGCTCCTGGATCATCTCCAGTTCGGCCTGGAAACGGTAGAAGACGAGGACGGGGGAGCCGGTGCCTTCGACCACTTCCGCGAGCGCGTCGAGCTTCGCGTGATGCAGCCAGTCCCAGCCGTCCCGGTCGTCATCGTACAGGAAGCCTGCGCTGATCTGGCTCAGGCGGTTGGACGCGACGGCGGCGGTCGATGCAGTGTGCCGCACCCCGCCCAGGAGGGTGAGGTCTGCGACGAGCTGCGTCGCCATGTCCTTATAGGCCCGCTTCGCGGAGGCCGGCATCTCGACCTCGATACGGTTCATGGTCAGCGGCGGGAGCTGGAGGCGGCCCTCCGTGCCCATCGACAGGCAGATGTCCTCCAGTAAGGCGTGGATGCGCTCGGACGCGCCGGGGCGCGGCTGCCAGCCAGTCACCACGCCAGACGGGAGGCGACCCGCCTCCATGAAGTAGCGGCGGCGAAACCCGGTCAGCGTGCGCCCCAGGCGCTCCCCGAAGTCCAGGAGGTAGATTTGCGCCCAGAGGTCGATCAGACCGTTAGGCGAGGGCGTGCCGGTCATCTCCCACACGCAGGAGGCGGTCTTGGCGATCAGGCGCGCCGCCTTCCACCGCTTCGCCTGGTGGTTCTTGAAGCCGCTGGCCTCGTCCAGGATGAAGGTCTCCCACCCGTGTGGCTGGCGCGCCGCCTCCCCCAGGAGCTGGTGGCTTATCACGTACACGTCAGCGTCGGTGGCCCAGGCGGCGGCCCGCTGCGCGGGAGTACCCACGACGGGCACCACACGCAGGTCGGGCCTCCACTTGGTGGCCTCCTCGGGCCACACGTCGCGGGTCACCCGCGCCGGGGCTGTCACGAGGGCGGGCAGATGGCGCTCCTCCAGGGCGGACAGGACCGAGGCGGTTTTGCCCAAGCCCATGTCGAGCCAGAGGCCCGCCCGGTCGTGCGCCTTCAGGTGGGTGACCGCCGCCTGCTGGTAGGGGTGGAGGCGCGGGGGCGCGTTCACTCGCCAGCCTCGGGAGCGTCGACGCGGACAGACCCGCTGGGGGTCTTGACGGTGATCGAGGCCAGCGGAACGGTGATGAGGGCGCTCAGCTCGCCCTCATCGACGTTGAGGCAGGGGACGATCTTCCCAATGACGCTGAGCGGCTGGCCGTCCAGGAGGATAGTCTTCGTCGTCCGGTTGATCTCGAGCGCGTGCAGCTTGTGCATGATGGGGTCCTTTCAAGGGGGTGGGGCCGCCGATGGTCCAGCGGCGGCCCCACCGGGCAGAGGTGTTACTTGGTGAATCGGCGGTCGATGACGTGCCCACCAAGGACGAGCGCCGCGCCGATCAGAAGGGGCACGAGGGCAACGCCGATACCGTCGAGGGTCGCGCCGGTCCGGGCGAGGCGCGTCGTAGGCGCGGGGGCGGGCTGCGCGTCTGCCTTCGGTTCAGGCTTCGGGGTCGGCTCAGTCGTCGGAGTAGGCGCAGGCGTGGGGTCAGAGGTCGGCGTGGACTGCGGTTCATCCGAGGGCTTAGGCGCGGGTGTCGCAGGCGTGGCCGGGGTGGTGGGCGTAGGCTCGGGAGTCGGCTCAGTCGTCGGAGTAGGCGCAGGCGCAGGGGTGGGCTTCACCGACCCATTGCCGTCGGTGCCGCCGCTGGCCTTGATCGTCGCGGTGGCCTCGAGGGACTGGCCGTTGATCGTCGCCTTGTTCGTGTAGGTTGTCTGGCCCTCGACGGGCTTCGTCGCCTCCGGGAAGGTCACGCACACGAGCGCGCCCGCCGGGGGCGTGAAGGTCAGCGTGTGCTTCGCGTCGTCCAGCTTGCCGTCCGTCCAGCTCGTCGTCTTGGGGTCCCACGTGGGGCCGGTCGAGCACTTCACCGCCGCGTGCAGGGCGTTGGTCTCATCGGTGATCGTGTACTCGGTGGACGGCTCCACCTTCCACTGGATGCCCCAGGCGATGGACCCATTGGCATCGGTCCACCCGTATTTCAGGGTTTCCGTCTTGGCATACTCGTAGTGCGCCGGGCTGGCGCAGTCGTTGCTGCACGTGCCGGTGCCGTCCTTATCGCCCCACACGAGGGTGCGGACCGTCTCGCCGTTCAGGGTGATCCGGGTGGACTCGGTGCCCACCGCCTTATCGGTGAGCTGCGCGCGGGCGTGGAACGTGCCGGACACGTCCTGCTTCGCCGCCCACGCTTCGGGAACCTCGGTCACCGTGCAGGTGAGGGTCGCCTGGTCAGCGACGCACTCACCAATACGGGTGCCGTCGTCCAGCGTGAACGGGAAGTTTGCCCTCCAGGCAAAGCCGCCATCGACACTAGCCACGGTGAGTGTAGAGCCGACCGTCAGGTGCGGGGTGGCCCAGGTGCCCTCAACGGTCACCTCGCTTGTGGTCTGGCGCGACGCGGACGTGGCCTTCGTGACCTGCGCGCTGATCGGCTCAGGGCTGGCGGGGGCCGCGAGCGCAGGGGCCGCCGCTGCGACGGCAAGGCCCACGGTGAAGCCGAGGCCCGCGAGCGCGTACTTGGTGTTCATAGTAGTTGGTCCTTTCAAGGAGCGGGGTCACCGGGGCGGTGACATGAGTCAGTATAGGGCACCCCGCCGCCCCACGCAACACAAAGCGCTAAGGCGGCGGGGCGCGGGGCGTGTGGTCAGGAGGCGGCGATACCCACGCGAGGCCCATCCAGGCGCTCACCCATCCAGCCAATGCCGGACACGTAGCCGTCGCGCTCGCCGCTCGCCTCCCCGTCACGGTCGATCAGCAGGCCGCGCGCCGGACGGATGTTCACGCCATCCCGCGCCTTCGCCTCGGCACGCTGATAGCGGGAGGCCAGCACGAGGTCCTGGCCCGTCGAAGTCGTCTCCTCGCGGGTGGCGATCTCGATACGATCAGCGATGCCCTGGAAGAAACCCATCACGTAGGAGCGGCGGAACCTGCGGCGCTCGGACTCACTGTAGAAGTCCTCGTAACGCAGGCGGTCCTTCAACATCGACGGGTAGGACACGACGGCGGCGTTATAGAACTCGGTGACGTAGGCGAGGTCGGAGCGGGTGCCGACGATGGTGGCGAGCGTATGCCGCTTGTACGTGCGCCACGAGCAGAAGCAGTCCAGCGACTTGGCGAGGGTGGCGAGGCCGTCCACGATGGCGCGCGCCATCGACGCGGAACCGCCCTTGATCTCCACCTCCATCGAGGTAATGTCCTCGTCCTTAGCGCGCGCGTCACCCTCGGGAAGGCTCTCGATGCGGTAGCGCACCATGAGGCGCTCGGCCCGGCGCTGGGCAAGCTCGCGCTCGTTGATGGACGCGCCCCGGTCGGAAGCAATGCGCAGGAGCTGCCTAATCTGTTCGATGATCTTGTTCTCGGTCATGATGGTTGGTCCTTTCGATGGGGTGGAGGCCCCGCCGGGTGACGGGGCCTCCGGGGTGGGTCAGACGAGGGCGTTCAGCTCGTCGGCGTAGTCGGCCTTGATCTCCTCGAGCATCGGCTCACGGCCCTGGGCCTCGTACTCGGTTTCGGCCACGCGGTTGATCAGGTCGATCTGCTCGGCGTTGAAGCTCTGGAGGCTGACGGCGGAGAAGAAGTAGCGGCTCATTGTCTTGGTCCTTTCGGTTCGGGTCACCGTCCCTCGGTGACATGAATTAGTATAGCACACCCAAAGACCAATAGTGCAACATCTAGCGCGTGTAACGTCAGTCACACAAGCGGCGAACCTTGCCACCCCCACGACGACGCGGCGGAAGACCCGGCACCCCCAAATCATCCAACCACGCGGCGACCTCCACCGTCCCACTCAGCAAGACGACCTCAACGCCCGCCCGCCTCGCGCGATTATGCCACGCCACCTGGATAGGCCGCACACGCCCGCCGGGGCGCTTCAGCTCCACCAGATACACACGCCCCTCCCAGATCACCAGGCGATCAGGGATACCCGCGTCCACGGGCGCGAGCTTCGGGCACAAGCCGCCCGCCGCGCTCACCCGGTCGTGCAGGAGGCGCTCGGCCAAAGACTCAAGCTCACTCACGCTGCCACCTCCTCGGGCCACGGGTAGACGACGGGCGCGGCGTTCACGCCCACCAGCGAGTAGATGCCCAGCGTGTGGTCGATCCACCGGCGCACGTCGGAGCGGTAAGCCAGCAGCCCGGCGCGCCCCGTGTGGGCGATCAGCGCGGCGCACGCGGGCGCGTCAACCATGAGGGGGAGCATGGCGCGGATGCGACCAGGCGCGAGACGAGGGCGCACGACGCGGCCACCACCGAGGCCGATCACCGTCGCGCGATAGGTCGGCGGCGCGTCGGTCAGGCCGCTATTGCGCAGCGCGTCGGTGAGGCTCACCCACACGTGGCCGCACGAGTCGAGGCCCACGAGGAGCCGACGATCAGAGTCAGGCTCAGGGATGAGGGCATAGTCGATGACGTAGGGGCGGCGCTTGCCGCAGGGTTCGATACGTTCCATACGCCCCAGGTTAGCGCTTGAATGGTGTGGTGTCGAGCGCCGCCGGGTGGTGGGCCGACCTCGTGGCCCCGTGCCCCGCGCGTGCCGCGTTTCGGCTTGTTCTATATAAGACACCCGGATACAAGCCGTAACGTGGGTCTTGTTACAACTCTTGTTACAGGCTTGTTACACCCTGTTACGCCCGGAATATCAAGGCAAACGCGGTAAAGCGCTCGGTTCCCGTAACTATAAATCCTATTTACTTCTAATAAGAAAAAATTGATCAGTAGTAAAACAGCCTGTTATACTATTGAACATATCCGCTAAAAATCTGCTCTATATAGGAAAATGGAACCGCTCTGTTACAACAAGTGTAAAAAAGCCCGGAATACCAACGAAAAACACCCGTAACAAGCGTGTAACAAGGGTGTAACAAGGGTGTAACAGGGCAAAATCTTGTTACAAAACGCCCACAAACGTTGAAATCACGCTGTAACAGAGGCAAACCGCTAACCTACTTGACACATTCACCCCGCCGCCCGGCCCCACGCACACCACGAGGTAGGCGCATCGGGGCCACGCAAGGTAGGCCCCGCGTGCTACACTCACCCCATGACCCCACGACCCGGCACCTCCCGCACCGGCACCGCCCGGCACAAGCGGTGGCGCGTCCGCGTCCTCCACCTCGCACAGGCCAACGGACAAACCCACTGCCCAGACTGCGGACAACCACTCGCCTGGGGAACCACACTCACGCCCCGCAGCCCAGAGCCTGACCACGTGATCCCAGCCGCGCGCGGTGGGGGCGACACCATCGACAACGCCCGCGTCACCTGCCGACAGTGCAACCAGCGCAGAGGCTCCAAACCCATCCCAAGCCAACCCAGGCCAGCCCAACCCCACACCGTCGGAGGCATCCAATGGTGAACACCACCTACCCGAAACCCATCACCGACTGGCTCGGTCAAACCATCAGGACCGAAGTCCCCGGAACCGCTACAACCCATGCCCCGGATGTGGCAAACCTCACGCCCGAAACCAATACTTACCACTTGACAAGGGGCGGTATCCCCTCCCCCGCTCCCCAGGAACACCCAGAGGCCCAAGCGAAATACCCCCCTGGGGTATCCGAAACCACCCCTAAGCGCTAGGAAAACTCACGCGCTAAAACCACCCAAATGTGCTATAATCGGCCCCATGAACGACTTTGACCTGCTCGATCTGCTCGACGAGACCCCCAACGGGGCATACTCCGTCGTGATCTTCCCGAACCGCGACGCTCTGCGCCGCAAATTCCAGCCGTTCGTCGGCCAGTACGACCCCACGTACCGCACCCACTCGCTTCACCGTGCCGAGTACCTGGAGGACCGCAAGCGCCGCGCCCGCGTCTACCTGCGCACACCCAAGCAGATCACGGCTGCGAACCGAAACCGCGCCATCGACGGCGCGGTCAGGGCCTATATCGCGCCCGGCGTGAACGTCTCCTACCTCATGGAAACGTGCCTGAAAAAGTCCGGCATCCACGAGGTGCTGCCAGCCGACGCGGCGGGGCTGATCTGACATGCCCGAGAAGTACGACCGCGAAGCGGAGCTGCGCGACCTCCTGGACACCGCACGGGAGGCCATCCGGGTGGCGAAGCCCGATAGCCTGTCGGCGCTCCTGAACGCCGCCAACAAGCTGTCCCGCGACCTCTACGAGCTGGAAAACCCGGTGCCCTCGGCCTCCCCCACGCCTCCCAAGGGCCGTGAGGAGACCGCCGTGGACATCTTCAAGGCGAGGATGCGCAAGCGTGACACTCGCGCCTCCTAGCCGGGAGGCGCTGGAGGCCTCCCAGCGCCCCTGCGTGACCATCACGTCCCCCTCGATTGACTCGTTGGGGGACCTCGCCATATCCCTGGCCGCCGACTACAAGCTGGTTCCGGACCCCTGGCAGGCCTGGGTCCTGGACAACTGGCTGGCGACGGCGGGCGATAGCTGGGCCAACCTCACATGCGGGCTGGCCGTGCCCCGCCAGAATGGCAAAAACGCCGCCTTGGAGATCAGGGAGTTGTTCGGCGTGATCGGGCGCGGTGAGCGCATCCTGCATACGGCGCACGAGGTGAAGACGGCGCAGAAGCATTTCCGCCGACTGAAGCACTTTTTCGGGCAGAAGACGAACGACCCTGGCGCGAAGTTCCCCGAGCTGAACGCCCTCGTGGAGAACATCCGCAACGTGAACGGCCAGGAGGCCATCTTCTTGAAGAATGGCGGGTCTATCGAGATCGCCGCCCGCTCGAAGGGGTCGGGCCGTGGTTTCACGGTCGATATTCTCGTCATGGACGAGGCGCAGCAGCTCACGGACGAGGCGCTGGAGGCGCTTCTGTCCACCACGTCGGCGGCCCCGCTGGGTGACCCGCAGTGGATTTACACGGGCACGCCGCCGGGTCCGACGGCGGAGGGCGAGGTGTTTTCGCGCGTGCGCCGCGACGCGCTGAGCGGTGAGTCTTCGCGCACGTGCTGGGATGAGTGGTCTCCGCCTGGCCTGCCCAGGTCGCTGGCTGAGGTCGATCTGGATGACCGGGACCTGTGGGTGCGGACCAATCCGGCGGTCGCGTCTGGTCGCTTGAAGCTGAGCGTGATTGAGGCTGAGCGCAAGCGGTACTCGGACGATGGTTTCGCCCGCGAGCGCCTAGGCTGGTGGGCCTCAGATGACAACACTCGCCGCCTGATCTCGCTGGACGACTGGGAGGCGACCGGGGTCACGGCCCTACCGCTCGAGCTGGCCTCGGATCGCGCGATGCGCGCCCTTGGGGTGGCTTTCTCGAAGGATGGGCGGCGCGTCGCGGTGGCTGGCGCGCTGCACGACCGCAAGACGGGCGCGTCCCACGTGGAGCTGATCGACCTCGAAGCCGGCGATTTTTCGACTATGAGCAGCGCGGCGCTCGCGGAATGGCTGTACGAGCGGCGGGGCCGCTACTCGGCGGTGGGTGTGTCTGGCCGTTCGGGCGCTCTGGCGCTCCAGCAGGACCTGCGCGCCCTGCGTCCGCCTCGCCGCTACCTGCACGTCCTGGACAATCAAGAGTATTTCACTGCGTGCTCGGGCTTCTTGAACGCGGTCAGGGGTCGCACGGTGTCGCATCCTGGCGGGTATAATGCGAGCAACGACCCCCTGGATGCGTCTGTGGGGGTGTCAGACAAGAAGATCAGGACGGTGGACGGTGCCTGGGGGTGGCACTCGACGGCCCAGGAGGGCGACGAGGTGCCCCTGGAGGCCGTGAGCGTGGCGCTGTGGATGGCGCGTACGACGCGCCGCCGTCCTAACCGGAGCCAGGAGGCCCTCGCATGAGTACGAACGTTGACCTGCGTCTGATCGCGGGCATGGGACCCCAGCTATTCACCGCGCCCACCGTGGCGGGCCTGCCCGTCGATCTCCAGGCGACGCTGGAGGAGCTGGTGAACACGTGGCAGGCGCGTTATCCGGGCAATGCGCGTCGCCAGGCCTATCTCGACTGCAAGGTCTTCGTGGACAGTCTGGACATTGCGCTGCCTCGGGAGATCGCGCGCGACCTTCGCCTGGTGTCGACGTGGCCAGAGAAGGCGGTTTTCTCACTCACGTCGCGCTGCCACTGGGACGGCGTGGTGGCCCCGGATGGCACGGAAGACCCCTACGGGCTGGCCTCGATCCTGGATGAGAACCGGTTTGCTACGGAGATCGGGCAGGCTGTCGCCAGCGCGGCGACGCACGGCGTGGCCTTCCTGGCGACGCTCCCCGGCGACGTGGCGGCGGGTGACCCGCCGGTCCTCGTCCTCCCGTACTCCGCTATGACGGCGGCGGCGCTGTGGGACCGACGTCGCCGGGGCATCCGCGCGGGCCTCCTCATCAACGACGTGGATTACCTGGGCAGGCCCACGGAGCTGATCCTGCTCACCCCGCACGTGATGGTGAGCATGGCTCCCCTGGGCGCTCAGGGCTGGTTTGTGACGGGCCACGTGGAGCACAACTTGGGGCGCACTCCTATGGAGGCGCTCGTCTATCGCGGCAACCTGGATCGACCGCTGGGGCGCTCGCGGCTCACGGACGGCGTGCTGTCCATCGTGGACCGCGCCGTGCGCGCGTCGATGCGCATGGACGTGTCCTCGGAGCTTTTCACGGCTCCCGGCCTGCTCCTGCGCGGCGTGGACAAGGCGACGTTCGACCAGATTAAGGGGTCCTGGAGCTGGCGACTCGGGTCGGTCAAGGGCATCTCCCGCGACGAGGAAGGCGACCTCCCAGAGGTCGACATGATCCCCCAGCAGTCCATGCAGCCCTACGTCGACCAGCTCCGTGAGCTGGCGCAGGAGCTGGCGGGCGCGCTGTCCCTCCCGGTGGGGTCCCTCGGCATCGTCCAGGACAACCCATCCTCGGCGGACGCGATTTACGCGGCGCGCGAGGAGCTGGTCACCGAAGCCAGTGACTTCAACGACGCGAACAGCTACGCCCTGAACCGCGTGTATCGCAACATTCTGATGCTGCGTGATGGGGTCCTGCCCGAGGACGCGGCGCGTATCTCGACGCACTGGCGCAACCCGGCTCGCCCGTCGATTGTCTCCCAGTCGGATGCCATGATCAAGCAGATTCAGGCCATCCCGGAGATCGGCAAGACGGACGTTGCCCTGGAGGAGCTGGGCTACACGCGGCAGCAGATCACGCGGATGCGGGCGCAGATCGAGCAGCAGCGGGGCCGGGATAACCTGGACGCGATTCTGCGCGGCGCTCGCGGCCCCGCCGCCGGGGGTGGTGATCTTGACCTCATCTGAGCAGCTGAAGGTCTACGATCAGCTGGTCAGGGCGACGCTCACGGGCGCGGAGGACCAGCTGGTGAGCCTTTTCCGCGTCCTGAACTTCGAGGACATCCCGTTGTCGCGTGAGGAGATGAAGCGTTTCCTGAGCAGCCTCGTGGACGCTTATGGCCCGGCGCTGACGCAGGGCGCGCTCGACTGGTATCAGGAGCTGCGACCGGCGTACAAGACGGCGTACACGCCGAAGGCGCTGATCCCGGCGGACTCGGCGGAGCGCATCGACCGGCTAAGCCGCTACGCGGCGGGCCTCGGGCACGACAACCCAGGCCGGGCTATCCGCGTCGTGGCCGGGGCCATCGGGCGCGAGATTCAGACGGGCGCGCGCCGGTCGATTCTGCGGGCGGCGGACCTGGACCCGAGCGCCCCGCGCTTTGCCCGTGTGCCGGTGGGCAAGACGTGCGCTTTCTGCACGCTCCTGGCCTCGCGCGGGTGGGTGTATCACTCGAAGGACCTCGCGGGAGGTGCGGGGCACGAGTACCACGACTCGTGCGATTGCCGCATTGTGCCGGATTGGGAGCATAAGGCGCTGCCTGGTTACCATCCGGACGATATGTACGCGGCGTACCTTTCGGCGCGCCGTGCTGCGGTGAAAGATGGTGTGAAGGTACCATCAGGGCGTATAATTACGGCGTATATGCGGGACGGCCACCCCGAAATGTTCTCGGATGGTCAGGGTGTGGATCGTCCCTCGCGGGCGCTCCGCTCGCGCAGGCTTGAGAAGTTAGCGGCTTCTCGGGAGAAGGAGAACAGCAATGAAGAAGGCTAAGGCCACGGAGGCGGCGCAGGAGGCCGCTCCCGCCGTCGATCAGACCCCCGAGGCACCGGAGGCCACTCCGGCGGCTCCCGAAGCGCCTGAGGCACCCGCTGAGGACGCTCCCGAAGCGCCTGAAGCGCCCGAGGCACCGGCTGAGGAGGTCTCCGAGGAGTCCGCGGACTCCCCCGAAGCGCCCGAGGCACCCGCTGAGGATGCTCCCGAAGCGCCCGAGGCACCCACTGAGGGCACTCCGGACGCGGTGAAGGCGCTCCAGGCGAGCGTCGAGGCCCTTCAGGCGCAGCTCCAGGAGATGCGCGACCGCGAGGAGGCCCGCGAGCGCGAAGCGAAGCGCGCGCAGCGCCTGGAGAAGGCGGGTATCCCGGCCTCGCTCGGGTCTTTCATCCGCGACGACGCGGACCTTGAGGCTCTGAATGAGGCCCTGGCGGGCCTCGCCAAGTCCACCCCGGCACCCGCCGGGGCCGCCTCCACGCCCACGCTCCCCACCGTGGGGACGAAGAACCCCGGCGGGGAGGTCCTCAGCGTGGACGAGATGCTCGTCCGTGCCGAGGCGAACAACGACACGAACGCGGTTTCTCGCCTGAAGCTGGCGAAGCTCGCGTCTGTCTCCAACCTGATCTAGGAGGAAACAATGGCCGGGATCACTGGTCAGGGTACGACCTACAACCTGCCCAATTACGTCGGCGAGCTTTTCGCCGTGTCCCCCGAGGACACCCCGTTCCTGTCCGCTATCGGCGGCCTGACCGGCGGCGTTTCCGCCGGTGCCACCCTCTACGAGTGGCAGACCTACGATCTGCGCGACGCTGACGAGAACCGCCAGCGCAAGGAAGGCCAGGAGGCCCCCACGGCGGAGGAGCGCGTGCGCTCCACCAATCGCAACGTCCTGGAGATTCACCAGGAGGCTATCGAGCTGTCCTACACCCGCCAGGCGGTCACCCGCCAGCGCTCCACGGGCGGCGAGAAGACGGTCACCATCGGCGAAGTGACCCTGCCCGAGGACGAGATGCTGTGGCAGATCGACCAGGGCCTGAAGCAGATCGCGCGCGACGTGAACAAGTCCTTCCTGGTGGGCACCTACCAGGACCCCACCGACAACACCACGCCTCGTAAGACCCGTGGCCTGGTCGAGGCCATCACCACCAACGTGGTGGCGGGTACTGGCGCTCTGACCGAGGACCTGGTTCTGGACCTCATGCAGAAGGTCTGGGAGAAGGGCGGCATCCAGCAGGGTGAGACCCGAACGATCATCACGGGCGGCAAGCTCAAGCGAGCGCTGTCCAAGGTCTTCATTAAGGACAACTCCTACCGCGAGTCGTCCCGCACGGTCGGCGGCGTGAACGTCCAGACCATCGAAACTGATTTCGGTGCGTGCAACATCATGCTCGACCGAAACATGCCCGCCGATACGCTGGTGGTCGCCTCCCTTGATGAGTGCGCCCCGGTCTTCCTGGAGATTCCGGGTAAGGGCCATTTCTTCGCGGAGCCTCTCGCCAAGACGGGCGCGTATGATCGCGTCCAGCTCTACGGCGAGATTGGCCTGTCCTACGGCTCCGAGATGCACCACGGCAAGCTGAAGCTGTCGTGATCGTCTCCGGCGGCGGGGGCTTTGAGCATCGGCCCCGCCGCCGGTCCACCATCGAGGAGAACACCGTGAACATCTACTCAAGCATCTACCCTGAGCTGCTGCTGGTCCTGCCCTCGGGCAGCATCCAGTTCACCGAGGGGTCGGCTACGGTCACCGACGAGAAGCTGGCGGGCGAGGTCCGCGAGCTGGCGGCTCGCGCGGAGGACCTGGGTCTGATCGCTCCCGAGGCTGAGGCCGGGGACGAGAAGCCGGGCAAGAAGTCCGGCAAGAAGGCCGACGAGGAGCTGGTCTGACGTGACCGCCTTCGCCACGCTTGACGATCTGCGCGACCGTCTCACCCCCGAGGACCTTCGGGTGGTGGACGCGGCTCCCGCGCGCGCTCAGGTCCTCCTGGAGGATGCGAGCGACCTTATCAGGCACCGCTGTGCGGGCTGGGAGGGTGCGCCGGAGTCGGTGCGGGTGGCGGTCGTGTGCCGCGTCGTTGCTCGTGCGCTGCGTCAGCGTCCGGCGGGCGTGGCCGGGGATGCCTCCCAGGTCACCCAGACCACCGGGCCGTTCACCATGTCCACGTCGTGGTCAACGCCGAGCGGGGACCTGTTCCTCACGCGGCAGGACCGGGACGACATCAACGGGGCCACGGCCTCGTTCTTCGGGTGCGCGGACACCCTATTTGGGGGTCGCTCGTGAGCGTCATGGAGGCATGGAAGGAACCGGCCACACTCCTACGTCGTGCGGAGCCGAAGCGCGACCCCCTGGGGGTCACCTTCAGGACGCACGACGTTCTGGAGATCGCGCTGGCCCCGGTCCTGGTCGCCACCACGGAGTCGGAGAACCGCCCGGACACGGGCGAGGACTACGGCACCCGCGAGGACGTGACGATCTACTGGGACTCCAGGGAGGCGGCTCCGGCTGCTGTCCTGCCTGGTGATCGGGTGCGTTTGCGTGGTGGCGTGTGGGAGCCGGTCGGTTCCCTGGTAGGGTACCCCCTGGGGGTATATCTGAGGCTGCGGAAGGAGGCCCCTCGTGAGCGTTAAGTTCAAGCCGAACAAGCGGACGGCGGAGGCCATCTTGAAGGGGTCGGAGGTGCAGGCGCTGCTCGCCCGGAAGGCGGCGGCGGTCGCCTCCCGTGCGGGCGAGGGCTTCACGTCTGGCGTGCGCGTCGGTAAGGACCGCGCCCGCGCCTACGTCCTCCCCGAGACATACAAAGCCCGTAAGCGACAGGCGCGCGACCACGTGCTGGAACGCGCCGTAGGAAGGGGCTAATCATGAGCCACCCACTCCCCGATCTCCAGAAGCTGGTGATCGACTACCTGAACCGCCCTGGAGTCGTCCAGGGCCTCGAGGGCGAGCTGGCGGGCACCACGGTGGGCGGCGTGCGCCCCTCCACCGAGGAAGACCCGCACCCTTACGTCCTCGTTCTGGCGACGGGAGGCCCTGGTCAGCACGACCGGGTGCTGTACACCGCCCAGATCACTATCGACTCCTACGCGCCCACCTCGTGGTGGGCGGGCGAGCTTGCCCGCCGCGTGGGGGATGCCGTTCACGCTCTCCCGAGTGCGGACGGCCCCGTGGCCGTCGTGCAGTCTCCCGCTCCGGCGGAGCTGCCCGACCCCGACACGGATCTGCGTCGTTACACGGCGACGTACCAAGTCACCGCAAAGTTAGGAGTTGTAGCATGAGCAAGACTAATGCTGATCTCGCGTTCATGGCGGGGTCCGAGAAGGACACGCTGTACCTGGGTCCGGCGAATACCGACCTGTCCACCATCACCAACCTGAACACTCCCATGCCCACGGGCATGATCGACGTGGGCTGGCTGTCTGAGGACGGCATGGGCCTGGGCATGTCCGATTCCGTGGATAAGGTGCGCGGCCATCAGGGCCACGGCGTTGTCCGCACGTACATGTCCGAGTCCTCGACCACGTTCAAGGCCTCGCTCCTGGAGTCCAAGCTGGAACTCCTGAAGCGTTACCTGGGCGTGCTGAAAACCGAGAAGGTCACGGCGGGCACGTCCTCGATCACCCGCATGGAGGTTTCGACCTCCCGTAAGGTCGAGGGCCTCGTCGGCGTTGCCGACCTTTTCGACGTGTCCACCGGCAAGCAGCGCCGCTACGTATTCAAGCGCCTGGAACTTGGCGAGCGCAGCGACATCTCGTACAAGGTGGGCGAACTCACCGTGTACGAGTACAACCTCGAGGTCCTGGACGGCTACGTCCTGCTGACCGATGAGGAGGGCCTGAAGGTCGTCTGACCCACTGGCTCCCACCCGCGCGCCGTGTCTGTTCTCCCGGCGCGCGGGTGGGCATCACACCCCTGGAGAACAGACAATTTAACCGATAGCCAATTTTTAGGAGAACAGATCATGGCTACCAAGACCAACACCACCGCCCGTAAGCCCGCAGCCCGCAAGGCCACCAAGGCACCCTCCGCCGCTGAGCTGGCGCGCCGCGAGGCCCAGGCCAAGCGCGACACCGGCGCGCCCCAGCCTGTTCACGTCGAGGTCATGGGCATTGCCTTGGACGTTGACCCCATGAGCGTCGACGACTTCGACGCTATGGTGGCGATGGAGGAGGGCGATTACCGTCCTATGCTGGCGCTCCTCATCCCGGATGAGGGCGAGCGCGACGCAGCGCTGACCGCCCTCCGCGAGGAGTCCGGCAAGCTCCGGTACTCCAAGGTCGTGGAATTCACCCAGTCGGTCTTCCAGGCACTCCGCCAGGGAAACTGATCGGCCTCGCCACCTTCCTGGAGGACCACTGGGAGGTGCTGGAGGCCGACTTCCAGATGACCTACAACCTTGACCTGACGGAGGTTTTCACCGGCGGCCTGTCGCTGCGTCGTGTCAAGGTGCTGATCGATAATCTGCCCTCCGGGTCGCTGCTCCGTAAACGCATGGGCGGGGCGGCGGCCTGGACGGACGAGGTGGCGGCTACCTTCGCCGCTAACCACCGTCTGGAGGGTATAATCATTACGTCCCTGGGTGGCAAGAAGGGCGACGTGCCCAAGCCTGTTGCCCCGCCTGAGCCTGGATGGTTCGAGCGGGCGGAGGCCGAGGCCCAGAGGCGTGATGAGAGAGCGCGACGGTGGATCGCGGCGCACAGTTAGGAGCTTGACGTGGCGGAAAACGGCTTTAGCCTCGGGACTGCGTGGATTCAGATCGCGCCGTCCCTGAAGGGCCTGAACGATTCCGTCCGCAAGGAGCTGGGCGACGTCGACACCAAGCCCGCTGAGAAGAAGATCGAGTCCGGCCTTGGCGGCGCTTTCAAGAGCGCGGCCAAGGCCGGGGCGCTCGCCCTCGGCGCTATGGGCGCTATCGGCGCGGTGGTGGGCTTTGCGGACGTTGCGCGCGAGGCTTTGGCGGCTAGTGACGCGACCGACAAGTTCAAGAACACGCTGTCCTTCGCTGGTGTCGCGTCGGACGAGATCGAGAAGCTGACCGCTAGTACGAAGAAGTACGCGGACGACACCGTTTACGAGCTGGCGGACATCCAGAACATCACGGCCCAGCTCGCCGCCAACGGCGTGGAGGGCTACGACCAGCTGGCCGAGGCCGCAGGTAACCTCAACGCCGTGGCTGGTGGCAATGCCGACACTTTCAAGTCGGTGGGTATGGTGCTGACCCAGACGGCTGGGCAGGGAAAACTGACCACCGAGAATTGGAACCAGTTGGCCGACGCGATTCCGGGCGCGTCTGGCAAGCTCCAGGAGGCCCTGGAGAAGAACGGCGCGTACACGGGCAATTTCCGTGACGCGATGGCGAAGGGCGAGATCACCGCCCAAGAGTTTAACCAGGCGATTCTGGACCTGGGTTTCACCGACGTTGCCCGGGAGGCTGCAACTTCTACCAGCACGATTGAGGGCGCATGGGGCAACCTGCAGGCGGCGCTCGTCACGGGTGGCATGGAGATCGTGGACCGCATCAAGCCCGCCCTGACGGACTTCATGGGTGTGGTTGCTGAGGGCGCGTCCGCCGCCTTCGGCTGGATTAACGGGAGCCTGTTCCCCGCTTTGGAGTCGATCTGGACGCTGGTCACCACCGGCTCCTACGACGGGAACCTGTTCGGCCTCGCGTCGGACTCGGGTGTCATCACGGCGCTGACCACGATCAAGGACACCGGCCTCGACCTGTACAACTGGGTGACGGGGACCCTCGTCCCCGGCGTGCAGTCGTTCTTTGACCTCGCGGTCAACGGCAACTTTGACGGCAACTTCTTCGGGGTCGAGGAGGACTCGGGCCTGATCGACTTTATTCTATCGGTGCGCGACCACGTGATGGACATCTGGGGCTTCCTGTCCACGACGGTGATACCCGGCGTGGCGAACTTTTTGGGCGCGGTCGTGTCCTCGCCGTTCTGGGGCGTGCTGGGGAGCTTCTTCGGCGCGCTCGTGCAGAACAAGGTCATCCTGGAGGCCGTCGTGGGCGGCTTTATCGCCTGGAAGGCTGTCACGGGCACCATGAGCCTTGTCGCGCTGACGACCCAGGTGTGGGGTCAGGTGTCGGCGTGGACGGCGGCGAAGGTCGCCAAGGCCGGTGACCTCGCGGAGACCGTGGCCCTGAAGGCCATGTACGCGGGGGACTTCCTGCGTAGCATCGTTCAGCAGGGCGTGCAGGTGGGCCGCACGACGGCGGCATGGGTCGCCCAGAAGGGCGCTATGGTGGCGGGTAAGGTGGCTACGGGCGCGTACACCGCCGCCCAGTGGCTCCTCAACGCGGCTATGGACGCGAACCCGATCGGTCTGATTGTGGTCGCTATTGGCGCGCTGGTCGCGGCCTTCGTCGTCGCCTACAACAAGAGCGAGACGTTCAGGAACTTCATTGACGGCATGTGGGCGGGCATCAAGTCGGCGGTCGGCTCGGTGATCGACTGGTTCCAGACTTACCTCCTGCCCGTTTTTGAGGCCGTCTGGGAAGGGATCAAGGTCGCCGTGTGGGTCGTGGTGACCGCTATCGCCCTGTATATCGAGGCGTGGAAGGCGGTCCTCCAGGGGATCGCGGACTTCATCGTGACCTACGTCTGGCCGTACATTCAGACCGCCTGGGAAGGCATCAAGACAGGTGTCGCCACGCTGTGGGAGTACATGCAGTCGGCCTGGGCGGGCATCCAGACGGCGGTGCAGACGGTGGCCGACTTCTTCACGGCCTACATCCTCCCGGTGATCGTCGCCGTGTGGGATGGCATCAAGGCCGGGGCGGGCCTCCTGTGGGACGGCATCCAGGCCTACTGGAATTACATCCAGACGTGCGTGCAGGTCGCCGCCGATCTGTTCCAGTCCTACGTCCTCCCGGTGATCACCGCCGTGTGGGACGGCATCAAGACGGGCGCGGAGCTTCTGTGGGCGGGCATCCAGGCCGTGTGGACGGGCATCCAGACGACGGTGCAGACGGTGGCAGGCTGGTTCCAGTCCTACGTCCTGCCCGTGATCTCGACCGTGTGGGAGAACATCAAGGCTGGCGCGCAGGCACTCTGGACGGCCATCACGTCGATCTGGGACGGCATCAAGACCTCGATCAACAACGTGGCAACCTGGATGAGCGGCACCCTCCAGTCCATCATCTCGACGGTGACGGGAGGCATCCAGAACGCCTTCCAGTCGATGAAGGACAGCGTGGCGAACATCTGGAACTCGGTCAAGTCCGTGGTCGCCAAGCCCATCAACTTCATCATCAACACCGTGTACACGAGTGGTATCAAGAAGACGGCGGACAGCATGGCCGAGAAGCTCGGCCTGTCCTTCCGCCTCCCGGCGGTCTCGCCTATCGCTGAGTACGCCTCGGGTGGTGTCCTGCCTGGCTACACGCCGGGCCGGGACATCTATCATTTCTTCTCGCCGGATGGTGGCGGAGCGCTCGCCCTGTCCGGCGGCGAGGCCATCATGCGCCCTGAGTGGGTGCGCGCGGTGGGTGGTCCCGAGGCTGTGGCGCGTATGAACGCGGCGGCCCGAGCGCACTCCTCCTACATCCCCGGCGGGGACACGGGCGTGAAGTTCGCGGCCTACGCGAACGGCGGTATCTGGGACACGGTGAAGGGTGGCTGGGACTGGATCAAGGACGCAGCCGACACGATGGGCAAGATCATTGCCGACCCCATCGGCGCGGTGGCGAACTTCATCAAGGCCCCGGTGAACGCCCTCATGGCTAATCTGCCCGGCACGGGCATGATCTCGGACTCGATGCGCGCCGTCCCCGGCATCTGGATCGACGGCTTCGCCAACTGGCTGAAGGGCAAGACCGAGACAATGGGCGCGGTCGGCATCGTCAACGCCGCCAGGAAGGCCATCGGCGTGCCCTACGTGTGGGGCGGCTCGTCCATCCCGCCGGGCCTCGACTGCTCCGGCCTGGTCTACTGGGCGGCGCACCAGATGGGCAGTTCGATTCCCCGCTTGACGGCGGCTGGCTACCAGTCTGGCTCCAGCGCGGGCAACGTCAACGTCCCCGGCACGCTCCTGTACTGGGGTAATCCCGCCTGGCACGTCGCCATTTCGTCCGGTAACGGCATGATGGTGGAGGCACCTAAGCCCGGCGCTTTCGTGCGCGAAACGGGCATCTGGGGGTCTCCCACGGCGGGCACCTACAAGTTTGACAATGGGGGCTATCTCCAGCCTGGCCTGACCACGGTCCTGAATAAGACGGGCAAGCCGGAGCCGGTCTTTACGTCCGGTCAGTGGGACGCGCTTCAGAACCGCGCCGCGCAGGCTGGCGGGCCGGATACGCTGGTGGTCGTGGACGAGGACGGCCAGCTGATGGCACGCATGCGGGTGGCGGCCAGGGGCGCTGTGAATGACGCGTTGGCTCCGGCTTCTCGCACGCGCGCCCGCGATCTCCTCGGCGCAGGCTTCTAACAGGAAGGGACGGTCAGCGTATGGCTACCGTATGGTCCGCTTCTAGCGGCTACATGTTCATTGGCATTGCCTTGGACTGGTCCGGCGACCCGGCCAGCGGGTCGGTCACGGTCACGGCGACTGTGACCGCCTGTTCGGACGGGTACGGCCACAACTGGACTAATCGGTGGCGCTGGTGGGGCTACTCGGGCGAAGGCTCCGAGGCGTTCAGCTTCTCGTCCGGCTACGGGCAGACGGTCTACAAGCAGCTAAGCCAGTGGTCCTTCAACGTGCCCCTGAAGTACGGGCAGGAGACCACGATTGGCATCGGCGCGAGCCTCGGGCCGATCTGGAACGGCGGCAACCCGGCGGTAGAAAACTACCTGACGCTGCCCGCACGTCCGGTCAACGTTCCGAACGCCCCTACGGTTGCCCACGCCACCCGCGTGAACGACTCTCAGATCACGGTGGACTGGATCGCGCCGCCCCAGGGCGAGTCCAACCCCATCGACAACTACGTGGTCGAGCGGCGGGTGGATGAGTCCGCGGACTGGGAAGTTGTCGCTCCGGTCAAAAATGCGGTCTCGCTCGCCACCTTTAATGTGACCGCCGGGCATAAGTACACGTACCGCGTGAAGTCGGAGAACAGCGCGGGCAGCTCGGCCTACGTCGAGGCGGAGCCGGTGTACACGACCCCGCCCGCGCCGATCAACGTCCGGGCGGAGAAGAACGCGGACGGCGACATTCTGATCACGTGGGAGAACAAGGCCCCCTATACTCCGACCAGGTGGGATGTTTACGACGGTAACACGTTGATTGCGAAGGCCTCGATCAAGACCCACGAGGCTTTCCTGCTGCACCGCAACCCGCGCCTCGACGTGACCCACCAGTACCGCGTCGTCTGCGTGGGCGGCACCGTGGAGTCTGCGAAGTCGGCCCCGTCCAACGTCGTGCAGCTCCTGGCGCGCCCGAACGCGCCCGAACCAACGTCCGACGGCGTGTATTTCCCGTCGGACGACCCGGTGATTCTGACCTGGCGGCATAATCCGACCGACTCCAGCCCGCAGACCCGTTACAGCCTTCAGTATCAGAAGAAGGCGACGGGCGCGCCGGGGCCGACGTTCGACCGCCGCGGCACCGCGCAGCAGGCGACGGTGGGAGTCCTCCAGGTCGGAACCTACGAGTATTGGGTGAAGACGTGGGGCTTGCATGCGGATGCGTCCCCTGTCTCGCGCCGGGCGACGTTCTACGTCGAGCCGCGTCCCGTCGTGTCGATTCAGTCCCCCTCCCAGACGGTCAAAACGTCGTTCGTGGAGGTCGCCTGGGCGTACTCGCCTAACGGCGGTGTGGCGCAGGCGAGTGCCCGCGTCGAGCTATACCTGGGTGGCAACAACCTGGTGGAGACGCAGGAGGTGCGCGGGCCGCTGACCCGCGTCCGCCTGAACACCTACCTGGAGAACGGTCGCACTTACCGCGTGGTTGTGGTTGCGACGAACGCGCACGGCGTGCAGTCCCGCATCGTCAACCAGACGTTTGCCACGGCCTATGAGAAGCCTCCGGCCCCGCGCGTGTATCCGGAGTGGGACGACTTGGCGGGGTGCGTGCGGGTGCGGGTGGTGAACCCGGCCCCGGAGGCGGGTAAGCCCGCAGCGGTGCGTAACCGTGTGGAGCGCAGCGACGACGGCGGTAGGTCTTGGACGACGATCACCGAGGACCTGCCCGTGTCTGGCCAGCTCCTCGACTACCAGTCGGTCAGTCACGGCGCGGCGGCCTACCGTGTGACGGCTACGTCGGCGCTCCCGTCGTCGGCGGTCACCACGGAGGAGATGGTCCTGGACTCGTGGGCCATGTGGATTGGTGGCGGTCAGAATTTCGGCTTCACCGTGCCCCTGCGGTGGGACCCGCTGCACTCGTGCAAGACGGGCCTCGCCAACCGCAAGCTGTACCGTTTCGCGGGCCGGGAGAAGGCCGTGGAGATGGCCGGGCGGCACCGGACCAAGACCCTGAGCCTGTCTGCGACCCTGTTCGATGAGGACTTCTGGATGATCCAGCGGCTGGAGGAGCTGTCCTACATGCCGGGGCCGTTCCTGTACCGTGACCCTATGGGCCGTAGGGTTTACTGTTCGGTCAGAGACTTCACCGCTGACCGGGCGCTGTCCGGCAAGTGGAGTGTTAAGCTGGAGGTCGAGGAGGTAGACCATGACTGACGGGCTTGACCAGGTGGAAAACGCCATTGCCGCCGTGATCGCTGAGAAGCATCAGGGCCGGGCGTTGGCGGGTGCCTGGATCGTCGCCTGCGAGGTCCTCCCCACGGAAGGCTCCAACGACGAGGCGGCCCTGTGGTTCCTGGAGGGCCGGGGTCCGCTGATTACCCGTCGCGGCCTGATCGAGCTGTCGAGGGACGCTCTCGCGTCTACGGTGAGGGAGATTGACGAGTGAGCGCCCTCGACACGCACCGGCAAGCGGACTACACGGTCACACTCCTGGATTGGAGCGACCGTGTGGTTCGTCGTCTGGACGGCGTGACCGGCGGGAACATCACGCTCAGCAACTCCACGCGCTTGCGTGCGTCTGGGAGCCTGCACCTGACCGAGGCGTGCGGGCCTATCGACTGGATGACGCAGCGGGTCCGCGTCGACTACGCCACGTCCGGCCAGTCGTGGGGCCTGGGTGTGTTCCTCCTGTCGGCTCCCACCCGCTCCTATGGTGAGGCGGGGTCCACGTGGGACGTTGATCTGTCGTCCCCGCTGGCCCTCCCGGATGCCGACTGCGTGGATCGCACCTACGTGGTGAAGGCCGGGTCCAACCTGATCGACGTGGCGGCGGGTCTCCTGCGCGACACCGGCCTGGAGCGCCTATCCATCACCCCATCGACGGCCACCGCCTCGTCCGACATCGTGTACGATCCCGGCAAGTCCCGCCTCACCATTGCTAACGAGCTGCTGAGCGCGGCGGGCTACTGGTCGGCACACCCGGACGGTGAGGGTCAGGTCCACCTGGACCCTTACGTGCGCCCCGCATCGCGCGGCGTGGCCTACGACTTCCGGGAGGGCGCGCGGTCGATCCACCTGCCTGAGTGGGAGCGCGAGCTAGACGCGGCCAGCGTCCCTAACAAGGTCGTGCTCGTGTCCGAGGGTAGCCAGGACAAGGCGGCTCTGGTGGGCGTGGCGACCAATGAGGACCCCGCCAGCGCCTACTCGTACCCGTCGCGTGGCCGGTGGATCGTTGAGACCCAGACCGGCGTGGAGGCCGCTAATCAGGAGTCCATCGACTCGCAGGCGCGCCGCCGCCTCATCGACGTGTCCACCCCGTCTGCGTCGATCACCATCCAGCACATGCCGGTCCCGATCCAGCCTAACCAGGTGGTGGGCTTTTCGAGCCGGGGGCACACAGCGCAGGGTGTCGTGAAGGAGATCGAGTACACGCTGGACCCCACCGCACTCGTGAAAACCAAGCTACTGGAGGTCACGGACCTATGACCACCCTCGATTACCTCATGAATGTGGTGGCGGGCCTTCGCGCCCGTCTCGACCTCGCGCCCGTTTTCCGGTGGGCCGTCGTGGTTGGCACCGACCCGCTGCGCGTCCAGCTCGACGGCGACGCAACGCCCCTGTCCGCTGACCCGATCAATTTTGCGGGTGACCTGAAGACGGGCCGCCGCGTGTGGACGGTGAGCGTCAACCGCCGTCTCTACTTGCTGGGGACGGTGCGGGAGACGCAGACGGGCGACGGCGGATCGTCCGCCCCGGTGGGCACCGTCGTGGCCTACGCGGGGGTGAAAGCGCCCGCCGGGTGGCTCCTGTGCGATGGGACGGCCTACAAGAAGTCGCAGTATCCGGCGCTCGCGGCGGTCCTCGGCGCGACGGGAACCGGCGCGGACTTCACCGTGCCTGACCTGCGCGGCCGTTTCCTCATGGGGTCGTCTGCCTCCCACCCGCGAGCGCAGACGGGCGGCGAGGAGACCCACACCCTGACCATCGCTGAGATGCCGTTCCACAACCACAAGGTGATCGGTCAGGGTTACAACAGCTCGTGGTTTGGCGGCGTGGGTATCTGGCGGTCGGATGCAGGCTCGGGTGGCAAGTGGACTATCGCGGCGGGGGCCGGGTCGGGCCAGCTCGGCTACCTGGACGCGGCGGCTGCGGGTGGCAACCAGCCGCACAACAACCTCCCGCCGTTCTACGCGGTGGGCTACATTATCAAGGCATGATGAGAGAGGTACATATCATGACCGCATCAAGCACGGCGCTGATCGCCGCGTCCAAGGACGCGACTCTGAAGGAGCGGACGGTGGCCCTCGCGGCCACCCTGGGCATGACGGAAAACGAGGTGGAGGCCTCGTGGAGGAACATCCTCGTGACCAACGCGGATGATCAGGGCAAGGGGACTATCGCTGACGTGTACGCTTACGCGCTGGAGGCGCGTAGGCAGGCGCTGGCGAAGCTCCCGCCGGAGGTGGGCGAAAACCTCGCCGCCGTGACGGACGAACATCTCCTGTACGCGCTGCGACAGGCGCTGAAGGATACAAAGAAGAAGGAGAACTAACCATGCCAGATATTGACGCTTTCGCGTATGACATGCAGTGGTGGTGCCAGTATGGTGACCTGGGTTATGACCAGTGGAACCGCTGGGACCTGCGCGTGGGTGGCGAGACCGATTGTTCGGCGCTCGTTATCGGCGTGCTGAAGGCGCGCGGTTTCGACACCGGCAACGCCACCTACACGGGCAACATGGCTCGTGAGCTGACGGCCAGGGGCTGGGACCTGCTCGACCCGGACACCGACCTGGAGCGAGGGGACATCCTGCTCAACCACGCCAACCACGTCGCGGTCTACCTGGGCGGCGGTCTGCTCGCTCAGGCGAGCATTGACGAGCGTGGCGAGATCGCGGGCGGTCAGTCCGGCGACCAGGCCAACGAGACCAACGTCAAGCCTTACTACAGCTACCCGTGGGACTGCATCCTGCGTTACACGGGTTCCGACACGGGCGGCGTGAGCACCTACGGCCACGGTTCCGGCTACAACACGAACGCCTACGGCGAGGACTACGTGCGCGAAGTCCAGCAGCAGCTCCTCGCGCGCGGCTACGACCTGGGCGAGGACGGCGCGGACGGCATCCTGGGTGAGCAGACCTACAGCGCGATTAAGGCCTTCCAGGAGGCTAACGGCGGCCTGGAGATCGACGGTATTCCGGGTCCCCAGACGCTGGCGGCGCTGCGTGGCGTGAGCATCGTCCCCACCGCAGCCCACCAGCCCGCCATTGACGGCTACTGGGGTGAGGCGACGACGCGCCTCCTCCAGGGTGTCCTCGGCACCACCGTGGACGGCATCGTGTCGTCCCAGGCGGCGGTCAACCGCGACGCGCTTCCCGCCTGCACGTCTGGGTGGGAGTTTGTGCCCACCGAGTGGGCGGAAGGTTCCCTCCTCATCGAGGCCATGCAGAAGGCGCTCGGTGTGGAGGCGGACGGCCTCATGGGGCCGGACACGGCGAACGCACTCGCCGCACGGTACGGACTGGAGGGCGACGGGTGCCTGGATGCCCCGTCTCCCACGGTCGAAGCAATGCAGCGCGAGCTGCTGAATGGAGGATGGTAATCATGGGTGCCCCGAAGCACGCTCTCACGACTGATCGCACGAAGTGGGCGGCCCTCACGCCGCCGCGCCGCAAGGCCATTTACGGCATCGTCGCGGCTCTCCTGGCGGTTGGCATGGCCTACGGCCTGGTCACCCCCGAGCAGTCCACGCACTGGCTCGACGTGGCGGACAAGGCCCTGGGCCTGATCGCCCTCGTCCTCGCCGCCTCCCACACGGGCGGGGTCTACGAGGCCCCGATCTACGGTGAGCGGGACCTGGAGGAGCCGGGCGAGTGACCCCGGGCGAGGTCGTAGCCGCCATCAGCGCCGCCGGAGTAGCCTTCGGCGGCCTGGTGACGGCTGTGTCCGTCCTCGCTGGCATCAAGTGGGGACGAGAGAAGGCCAAGGCGGAGGCGCTCCTAGTCCGGGAGCAGGTCGGCAAGGCTCGCGCTGAGCGCGAGCAGGCCGAAACGTCGGCCACGCTAGAAGCCATTGCGGGGAAAATCGACCAACGTCTGGACGCGCTGGAATCCTCGCTGTCCGAAGTACACCACGAGGTGACTCCGAATCATGGGGGCAGCATCAAGGACGCGGTGCGCCGCATCGAGCAGAACCAAGAGGGTTTCCGCTCGACGTTGGACGCGCACGGCCAGGTGCTCGCCTCCCACGGGCAGGTGCTCACCAATATCACCGAGCGCCAGGACCGCGATATGCGGGACCTGGGCGTTCGGATTGACAACATTCAGGAGACGGCGTGGGCGGAGCACGAGGCGCTCCGGGATACGCTCTCGACCATAGGAGCGTCGTCATGACTGCTTTCATCGAGGGGTCAGTTCAGACCCCCACCGGGCGTATCGTCCCCATGACGGTTCACGCGAAGCCCATCCCGGAGCCGGGGAAACTCCCGGACGGGAATGTTCTCGTTGCGGGTAACCTCGCGGCGGGTGTTCGCGCGCCGATCTCCGCCGCCCTGCACCCTGGCAGGTACAGGCTCCAGGTGTTCACTCCGGCTGGCCTTCTGGCCGACCGTGAGATGGACCTGGCGGACGATCAGCGCGTGACTATCGCGGAGCTGCTGGAGCCTACCACGGTCCTAGCGTCGCCTGCTGTTGAGCCTGAGCCGCGAGCGCAGCCGGGTGTAACGCCGCCCGCCCCTCCAGCCCCGGCGGGGCCGTCCGACCCGCTCCCGGAAGGCTGGGACACGCTGTAGGCGGCATAGCAGGAGGCCCCTCCAAGCTGATCGGCTTGGAGGGGCCTCGTCTTGTGTGCGCTCAGGAGGGGCGGGGGTCCGGGTTATGCGTCCTGGCCCACTGCCATGCCCCACTCGCGGCGATACAGCTCCCACGCGTTCTCGAGGAGGCGGCTTAGGATCGCCAGGCTGCGGTCAATGCTGCGCTCGCGGCTCAGCACCTCGTCGCACAGCTCCTCGAGGGTGAGCTGAACCAGCTTGATAAGCTGCTCGTCCGGGCAGGTGACACTGGGGACCCTAACGAGGCTGGCGCACCGCTCGATCACCTGGGCGGCGGCTGCTATATCGTAGTTCGCGCCCGTCTCGTAGTCGAGGTCGCCCATACGGGCGGGGCGGGCGACGAGGGCCGGGGCGTGCGCGGTGTAGGAGCCGACGATGTTACGCCATGTCCAACCGACGTATAGTGCCAAGTAGTTCACGAGGTCCATCCTCGTGTCTAGTTCGGTGTCGCCCGCGCCGGGCGCTCCCAGGCGGTCGACCTTGCGGGCGACGTTCGGGACGATGGAGAAGGCCTCGCCTCGTTTACGCCAGGAGATGCCGTAGACGGCTGCTTTCTCGGAGGCGACGCGCAGGAGCAGGTCCTGGGGGCTGTGGCCGTAGTCGGTCATGATGGTTGGTCCTTTCAGGTGTGGTCAGTTTTCGGAGTCCGCGGACTAGAAGCTGTCGCGGATGGACTGTGCGTTGCCGGTGAGGGTGTAGGCGGACATGCCCGCCCGCATCTTGTCCGAGACGTTCAGCATGTTCACGATGTCCTGAACGGTCTGCTCGTTCACGCCGGGCATGTCCGGGTTGGCCTGGGTGAGACGGACGAGGACCTGCGTCCTGAGTCCCTTGTTCACGTTCGGGGCCATCGGCTCGTACCCGTACAGCTCGACAACGGCCAGGAGCGGCTCGCGGTGGTGGCTCTCGTCGGCGGGGATGTCAAAGACCAGGGTCTCCTCGAGGTAGGAGCCTTCCCGCGCGATCCGCTCGACGGCCCCGTTAACGGTCACGTCGATGATCCCCCGGTCGACGGCGCAGAGGTCCGGGAACATGTTTGCGACGGCGTAGCCGACGTTCATGTCCTGGTGGAGGACGGCGGACCCCAGGTAGACGGTTTCCGCGTAGGCGGCGCGGCGGATGAGGTCGGTCAGGTTTCGGCGGTCGTGGATGTCGATCTCTCGTGCGGACATGATGATGGTTCCTTTCAGTTGGTCTCAGCGTCGCGCTGGTGGATGGCCAGGGTGAAGTTCACGTGGGTGTGTCCCTCGTGGGCCTCCAGCTCGTAGGTGATGAGCTTTCCGCTGTGCTCGTTGCTCAGTGGGATACGGACGACGGCGGTTGTCTCGCGGTGGGTGGTGAACACGTCGTCCAGGCGGACGGCGGCGCACTCGCGCTCGTAGGTGTCGAGGCCGACCGGGAGGGACGCGAGGTACTCGCCGGTCACCTCGTCGGTGGGGAGGACGACGCAGCCCTTCTGGATGACGACGGAGTTGAAGGTGAAGGCGAAGGCCTCGAGCGCGTCCCTGAGCTGGCTCAGGTCGGCCTGGAGCTGGTCGGTGAAGTTCACGGTGGTTGGTCCTATCAGTTGTTGAGCTGCTGGGTGATGCGGGCAATGTCGCGCGCGCCCTGCACCTGGAGGCGAATCGCGTTGAGGTCGCTCAGGCTGGCCTCGGAGATGCTGTAGGCGTACAAAACGCCCTCGGCCAGCACGTGGATGATCTGCCAGCCGGGCGCGCCGTCGACGGCGCGGTGGTCGATGCTGATCTGGTCGATCTTCTCGGCGGGGATGAGGCCGAACTTGCCGGGCACTCCGAGCTTGTGGTTGCGGGTCCAGTAGATGAGCTTGCCGGTGTTGTCGTTAACGGGAATCTCGATCTTGTTTGCCATGATGGTGTCCTTTCAGGGGGGTGATGGGTGGGAGGCCCCGCCGGGTGGTGGGGCCTCCCCGGTGTGGGTTAGCGGTTCGCCTTGGGGAGGCGGTCGCGGTTAGCCGGGTGGTTCATCCACTCGGAGACGATGGTCAGGGCGCGGTCGTAACCGATCGTGTCCCGTTCGGTGACCTCGAGGAGGCGGTTCCCGTCCTCGGCCTTGAGGATGAGGCGGTAGCCGGTGCCCTTGGTGTAGGTGACGGAGATGTTGCCGACGAAAAAGCGGCCTCGGCTGATGGCCTCGAAGCGTTCGGCGAAGATCGCGCCGGTGAAGTGCTTGGCGGGGTTGCCGGTGACGTGCTCGAGGTGGAGGTTGGTGTGGTCCCAGGTGGAGCGGAAGTTGTTCAGTGCCATTGTCTTGGTCCTTTCTTGGCTGGTCACCGTTTCTCGGTGACGTGTTTAAGTATAGCGCACCCGCGCGGGGCGTACCAATAAAGCGCTAGTGATACACCCCACACCCCGCTAATCCTTCCGATACCGAGCACACGAATAGCCAGCCGCCGCCAGGGGCAAGCCGTCCGACCACTCAGTGGGGGTCACCATCACCCGGCGAATAGCCTCCAGGGACGACTCCGGGGCGGCCTCCACGATCACCTCGTCATGCACGTGGCCGACCACGCGGTGGCCATCCTCCACGAGGCGAACCAAGGCCGCGCCCAGCACGTCGCGGGCCACCGCCTGAGTCACGTTCTCGACCAGCCGCCCGCCGTAGGTCTCCGTCCTCCAGCGCAGCTTCGGGTCCTGGAAAGACAGCCGCCCGTCGCGCCCGGCGCGCACCTGGTGGTAGACGACGGCGCGCCCGGATGGCAGGCGCACCAGACGGTCGGACCCGTCCGCCTCCACAGCCAGACGCTCCCCCGCCTGCCCGCCGTAATAGAACGCGCGCTCCAGGCGACCCCACAAGCGGACAATGTTCCTGTTCGCCCCGCGCCACTGGTCCACGATCCGCTGGAGGACAGCTTCACCGCCCAGCGCGTCGCCACCCATAGCGCGCAGCGACCCTACGCCGCCGTTGTAGCCGAGGGCAAGGACGGCCACCTTGCCCTCCTTACGGCCCATCCCGCCGCCCATACGGTTGGCGGTCTCCACGTAGATGTCCCGGCCCTCCGCGAACGCCTCCAGCGCCCACTCCTCCCCGGCCAGCCAGGCGACCACACGCGCCTCAATCGCGCTATAGTCGCACACCGTGAACGGCCCCACGAGGAGTGGGCGGACGAGGGCCTTCAGGGTCTGGGGGTCGGCTCCGAGGCCCAGGGTCAGGTCGAGGATAGCCGCGTCCTGAGCGGCCCCGGACGAGAAGCCAGCGCGAGGCAAGTTCTGGAGCTGGAGGCCCCGGCCCGCCCACCGCCCGGTGTGCGCGCCGAAGAACCTGAAGCCACCGCGCAGGCGCTCGTCGGTGTTCGCCGCGTCGAGCGCTGTCTGAAACTTCTTGTGCGCTGTTAGGGCCATGCTCTGTCGCAGCTCCAGGACGCGCCGCTGATCGGCGGTCAGATCGTCGCGCGTGAGCGCCTGGCGCACCGTCTCCGCCTTCAGGTCAGGCAGGAGACCACCGAACCAGGAGAGAAGCTGAGCCGTGCTCCCCGGGTTCTCCACTCCGGTGATGGCCTTGGCCTCGGCCTTGTCGGCTGCGAGGTTCTCGCTCGCCGCCTCGACCGCGCTCGCGGCCATATCGAGGTCCACCCTAATGCCCAGGTCGTTGACCTTCTGGTCGGCAATCCACACACGGCGCTCGTGATCGGTCGGCCAGTCCTGACCGTGACGGCGCAGGAGGCGGCGGCGCATGTCTCGCATCGTCGCCACATCCTGGCGGCAGTACTCGACAAACTGCGCCCACTTCTCGGGGTGGTCCTCGGGCTGGCGGCGCTTGCCGCTCCTGTCCGGCTGGCAGAACCAACGAATGAGGGCCGCGCCCGCGCCGTCCTTTGGGTCGGCCCCGAGGGCCTTCGCCCCACCCTCCAGGGACTGCGGGTATCCCCATTCCGCCATGTGGGCCATCGTGTCCTCCCAGGCTTCAGGCGGGAGATATTGACCAGTCGGTAGTCCGCGGAATCGAGAGAGGCAAACGCGCTCAAACTGTGCGTTGTGGGCGAATCTCACGACGACGTTGGAGCCGTCGAGGAGGTGGGGAATCTTCATGATCTCGTCGCGTCCGACGGCGACCTGCACGGGACCGTCGTCCAGCGCCCACGCACACATGAGGACGAGAAACTCCGGGTCCTCACTGTAGCGGTAGACCCCGCGCTTAATATCGGTGGTCGAGTACGTCTCAATGTCCACGTAGAGGTCGTGCGGGAGCGCGACGACAGGGGCCGGGGCAGGGGTGATAAGGCTGGGAGGAATCATTTCCGGCCCCTCCGCCCGTGCCCCTCCATACGCGCGTCAACGATCACCGAGAACAGGGCGGCGACGCACAGGAGCGGGAAGACGACCGGCCAGGGCTGGCGCGGGAAGATGAACATGGCGACGATGGCACCGACCAAGCTCACGACGGTGATCAGGGCGCAGATGAACTGCACCCAGTCGATCTGGTACTTCTTCACAGTTGCTCGCCTCCCTCGAGGACGCGGGCGGCATACCAACGGGCGCGCAGCTTCTTCACGGCGCGGCGGTTGCGCACCGAGGAGACGGTGCGCCCGAGGTCGGCGGCAATCTCCGAGATCGATCTGGAGTAGTCTCCGGCCACCTCGTCCTCCCACTGCTCCCAGGGGCGGTGTGAGCGGGTGGCGGCCTCCACGCTGGCCTCCTGGGCGGCGCGCTGCGCCTCCCGGTGAGCAGGGGTCAAGTCGGTGATGCGCGACTTCTTGCGTCCGTACTCGCGGTTGGCGGCGCGGCACTGGTCGCAGCGGCACCCGGCGACGTAGGTGGAACGCAGTCCATGTGTTCGGGGCATGGGTCTTGGTCCTTTCAGGTCAGGGGTCACCCGTGCGGTGACATGAACCAGCATAGCACACCCAAGCGCTACGATGCAAGCCAGGGGATGAAAAGACCCCCTCACCACCAGGACCAAGAAGGTGGTGAGGGGGTCGGGACCCATCAGGGCCTATGTTACAGGATGTCGTCCTCGTCGTCCTCCAGAACGTCGAAGTCATCCTCAGCGCGGGACGCTCCGCCGCCCAGCATCTCGCCGTCGCGGACCTTCTGCACGTTCTCCAGGCCGAAGGTCACGCCCCGGTTCCCGTTGGTGTTGTAGCAGTAGGCGGACATCGAGACGCGGGCGTAGATGCCCGAGTACACCTCAGTGCTGTCCAGAATCGGGTTCAGGTCGCGGTCAACGACACCAGGGCGGCGCTTCGCGCTGACGTTCATGTAGTAGCAGCCTTCAAGCTCCGGGTTGCGCTCCAGGTCTGCGTCCTCGTCGCCGTCGTGGAGGGTGGACTTCAGGTTCTTCGGCACCTTGCCTCCGAACTTCGCCTTCTGCTCCTCGATAGCGGCGGCCTGCGCGGCCTTGATCGCCGCCAGCGTGCGCTTCGCCGTCTTCGGGATAATCAGCATGCACGAGAACTTGGGGTCCTGCTCCTGGGAGGCCGCGTAAGGCTCCAACAGGTGAACGTAGCCGAGGCGGATGTTCTCGTCGGCGCGGGTGACAACCTTGCGGGGATTAGCCATTGTGATCAACTCTTTCGTGTAATCGTGAATCGGTGAGCGTGCCGGGGCCGAGGCTCAAGGCCCCGGCACACCCCATAGTGTAGCGCTTAGTCTCCGGGTTGTCTACCCGAAGTCCGCCGCAGCGCTCGCGGCGGCTGTGAGAGGCGGACGCGGGTCCGCATCCCCCACCAGGGAGGGCTTGCCCTCCTTCTTGGTGATGTAATCCCCGATCAGATCGGGGAGGTCAGACTTGCCCACCAGCTTCTCCAGCTTGCCAAGCGGTAGAATCTTGAACTCCGCCACCTGCTCGGGCTGGTATCCGCTGTCGATCAGCGTCTGGATGGCCGCCGCCGGGTCAGTCACCACACGGCGACCCCGGCCCGCCACCACCTTGAAGCCGGGGATGGTCCGGCCCTCGGTGTAAATGCGGTCGAAGGCGACTCCCTCCAGTGCGTCGCACCAGTGGCGGATTTGGGCGACGCGCTCCAGCTCCGCGCCCACCTCCTCATCGTCTAGGAGGCCGGGGTCTCCGAAGTCGCGGGCGACGAGGAAGTCACGACGCGCCCGGCACTCGCCAGCCACGGGGCACCAGCGGCAAGCCGCCTCGCCGGGACCGAACTCATCTGACCCGTCCTCGACCTTCTGGACCCCGGGCAGCACCACGGTGTCGCGCCACTCGAGCAGCTCCTGGACGGTGAGCGTCTCGGAGGAGACGGACCCTAGGCGAGGCTGGACGACAGTCACGCTGACCTCCTCGACGGTGCCCAGGAGGTCCCCGAACTCGTTCAGGGCACCCAGGCCGTAGAGGCGGAGCTGAGGGTTTCCGACCGCGTTCACTGGCACGCCCTGACCGTATTTGAGGTCGAGGACGCGGACGGCGCGAGGTGAGACCACCACCGCGTCGCCTGTCCCCCACACGCCGGGGACCCCGGTCGCCATCCGCTGCTCCAGCAGCAGGACGGAGTGAGGTTCAGCGTCCAGGTCGGCGCGCACCTGGTCCACGTACTTGCCCACATGGCGGAGCATGTCCACCATGTCGTAGGTCTCGCCGTATTTCGCCGTCCAGTGGTTCAGGGCGTGGTCGCGGGCGGCTTCGTCGTGGTCGATCAGCTCGAAACGGGCGACGATCTCCGCGAGCGCGTGCGCCGCCGTGCCCTCCGCCGCGTGGGGCGACTCGGGC
>ERZ772987.21-NODE-21-length-33662-cov-8.69935_pt1 | contig 33662 bp, 26 predicted proteins | sample MGYA00511129_ERZ772987 | MGnify/ENA primary metagenome ERZ772987 (study PRJEB29015, sample SAMEA2738058) | human oral metagenome | biome: human oral; feature: human-associated habitat; material: saliva | place: China | collected 2222 ...
GTTCCTGCGCAGCTGGGCCCGATAGGTGGCAGTGTGGGCGGCCCGCCTGGGCTACCACCTGTGGGGTTAACCTGCGCATGAAGGGACCCGGGTATCCACTTGTCCGGCCGATCCTGCCGTCCCTGTGGGCGATGGCACCACCCCGCGTCGATCGCACCCGAGCTCATCACACCTATCCGCCGCATCAGGGGCTTATCCCAGCAACACAACAAGATTTATCACCCAGTCACGCGCCCCGACGGACCCCCTTCGCCGCCCGCTGCCCGATGGTCGCCGCCCGATGGACCCCCTTCGCCGCCCGCTGCCCGATGGTCGCCGCCCGACGGACCCCCTTCGCCGCCCGCCGCCCGATGGTCGTCGCCCGATGGTCGCCGCCCGCTGTTCGCCGCCCGATGCCCGCCGCCCGTCGCTACGCGTTCGGCGGTGTCACGACCCACGGGTCGGTGGGCAGCGAGCGCAGCCCCTCAATCCCCAGGGCCTCCGCGATATCTGAGGCGCAACGCGCCCCGGGCACACCGAGCGAGGAACCGATAAACGCGACGACGTCCGCCGTGGACCAGCCCAGGCCTCGTAAATCGGCCAGCGTGACCGCGCCGTCGCGCTTGGCCAGGCGAGCGCCCGACGGGGCCAGCGCGAGCGGCACGTGCGCATAAACGGGGACGGGTGCACCCAGCAGGTGGGCGAGCTGAGCTTGGGCGGGCGCCTGGGAGAGCAGGTCGAAACCGCGCACAACCTGGTCGACGCCCTGGAACGCGTCGTCGACGACGGCCGCCAGGTTGTAGGCGGGCACGCCGTCCGCGCGGCGCACGACGAAGTGGTCGACAGCCCCGGTGTAGGAGCCGTGCAGCTCGTCGAACACGGTCCACTCGGGCGAGGGCGCGGCCAGACGTAGGGCGGGCTCGCGGCCCAGCGCGGCGAGCTCCTCGCGCTTGCGGGCGCACTCCTCCTCGGGCAGACCAAGGCACGTGCCCGGGTAGTGGCCGGGCGGCACGTGCGGGGCGGAGGCGGCCTCGCGGATGTCGCGGCGGGTGCAGTAGCACTCGAAGATGAGGCCTCGCTCGGCCAGCGACGCTAGGGCGGCCTCGTGCGCGTCGGCCCGCTCGGTCTGGATGAGGGGATCGCCGTCCCAGTCGATGCCGATGGCCTCTAGGTCCTCGATCTGACGCTGCGCCGACCCCGCGCGCTCCCGGTCGATGTCCTCGATGCGCAGGACGAAACGCCGCCCGGTTGTGCGCGCCCACGCCCACGCGAGGATCGCGGTGCGCAGGTTCCCCAAGTGGAAATCGCCCGTGGGGGAGGGCGCGAATCGTCCGGTGTTCGTCATGGCCTCAGTGTACGAGGCCATGGCCTCCTCCCGGGATCCACCTTCCCGCGCGCGAGTGAGGACCGCAGAAACAAGCGCCAAACCAAACGCCGGCATTAACCTTCCCGCGCGCGAGTAAGGACGGGGCGGGGCCCGTCTTGCCGTCGGCGGCTCTCCCCAGCAGTGGCTGCCCTCCCTACCGGCGGCTTGCGCGCGGGTCGTTGCGCGACAGCTCACCGAGCCCTTCGTCGGCTGAGGGTGCTGCGCCCGGCTACGCGTCATGCGTGGAACATGCCCGGGCCTCGTGCCGCCCGTCGTCGTCTGAGAGGCGCTGCGCCCGGCTGCGTGAGATGAGCGGGAGCTGCACGGGCCTCGTGCCGCCCGTCGTCGTCTGAGAGGCGCTGCGCCCGGCTGTGCGAGATGAGCGGGAGCTGCACGGGCCTCGTGCCGCCCGCCGAGCCCGATGCCCGGCTGCGCGAGATGAGCGGGAGCTGCCCGGGCCTCGTGCTGCCCGCCGAGCCCGATGCCCGGCTGCGCGTTATGCGTGGAACATGCCCGGGCCTCGTGCCACGGAAAGCGTACAGTGGGAGGCATGGCAAACAAGTGGATCCCCGATTGGCTGGCGGTTTTCGTGGGCGGCGTCGCGGGCACGGCTGCGCGCGCGGGCCTGGACGAGGCGGCGAAGGCCTCCCCCGTGCGCGGCCTCTTCCTGCCCTGGTCGACGCTGACGGTCAACCTCGTGGGCGCGTTCCTACTGGGCGTGCTGACCGCGTGGGTGACCGGCCGACTCGCGCGCGGCGACGGGAATACGGCCAGCCTTAAGGCCCTGAAACTGCTGATTGGCACCGGTTTTGCGGGCGCGTTCACGACGTACGGGACGTATATTGTGGCGTCGGCGGGGTACGTCTCGCTCAACGGTATTGCCGAGGCCGTGGCCCAATCCCTGGGTCTCCTCGCCCTGGGTGCAGCGTGCGCGTGGGCGGGTGTGCGCGTGGGGGAGTGGGTGTGTCCGCCGGTGGGCGGCGGCGCGCGCGGAGGTGAGGAAGCGTGAGTGGCATCGTGTTCTTCGGCGTGGCACTGGCGGGCGGTGTGGGCGCGTGCGCGCGCTTCGGGCTGGATCGTTTTGTGCAGCGCGCCGTGTCGTCGTGGGGCGAGCCTGCGGCGGCGAAGCTCGGCATCCTCGTCGTCAACGTTGTTGGTTGCTTCCTGGCTGGCGTGGCGACGCAGCTGGTGCCCGCGGCCGCCATGCCGATCGTGTCCACCGGCTTTTTGGGTGGTTTCACAACGTTTTCGACGGCGGTCCTGGACGCGGTGACGCTGTGGGGTGACGGGTTTCGTGGCCGAGCGTTGGTCCTCGCGCTGGGCACGTGGGCGGCTTCGTGGGCGGCGGCGCTCGTGGGCATCGCGGTCGCGTGACGTTCCGGGCGGATCGGTCTCTCGGTGACGTCGTGCCCTCCGTGGTTGGTTACCCCAAAATGTCGCACGTAATTCCCTCGTGGCTATTTCAAGTTTTGAAATCGGATCGTTGGAATTGCAACGTTTTCTGGGGTACTAAGAAAAGTGAGGGTACCCAAATTACGTGCGACTTTTGGAGAGGGCGAGGCCGGGGCTGGGTTGAGGTGGGGTGAGGCCCCGTATCGACGGCTGGGACCTGGTGGCCAGGGTTAATAAGGTGGTTACCCCAAAATGTCGCACGTAATTCCCTCGCAGCTATTTCAAGTTTTGAAATCGGATTGTTGGAATTGCAACGTTTTCTGGGGTGCTAAGAAAAGTGAGGGTACCCAAATTACGTGCGACTTTTGGAGAGGGGCGAGGTTGGGGTGAGGCCGGGGCGAGGCCGGGGGGAGACTCCGTATCGACGGCTGGGACCTGGTGGCCGGGGTTCATGAGGTGGTTACCCCAAAATGTCGCACGTAATTCCCTCGTAGCTATTTCAAGTTTTGAAATCGGATCGTTGGAATTGCAACGTTTTCTCGGGTCCTAATAAAAGTGAGGGTACCCAAATTACGTGCGACTTTTGGGGAGGGGCGAGGTCGGGGCGAGGCTCCGCATCGCTGGGACTTTGGCCGGGTCAGGGGCACCGGCCTCGGCGTTCGGGGAGGCGGAACCGACATGTGGGCCGATCAGTGAGGGTTTAGCCACGATACGGAGTTTTGTAACGGCATGCCGAGCGCGCCCGCGTGGCGCCCCCATATGCTGATTGTGCGGGCCGAACGGCCCAGTAACGGAGAAGCTCATGATTGACCTCACCGGGGTGTCTAAGGTCTACCCCGTGAAAAACGGCGGCCAAGTCGTCGCCCTCGATGGGGTGAACCTGCACGTTGACCGTGGCTCGATCCACGGCATCGTCGGTCGATCCGGCGCAGGCAAGTCCACCCTCATCCGGTGTTTGACAGCCCTCGAGAAACCCACCGAGGGACACATCGTCGTCGACGGCCACGACCTGGCCGCCCTGTCCGGCAAGCCACTGCGCGCCGCGCGTCGCCGTATCGGCATGGTGTTCCAGGCCGCGAACCTCCTGGACGCGCGCACCGCCGCCGAGAACATCGGCTACCCCCTCAAGCTGGCGGGCGTCCCCGCTGCACAGCGCCGCGCGCGCGTCGAGGAACTCCTCGCGCTCGTCGGCCTTGAGGGCCGCGGCGACTCCTACCCGTCCCAGCTGTCCGGCGGTCAGCGTCAGCGCGTCGGCATCGCCCGCGCCCTGGCCGATGAGCCCGCCGTGCTCCTGTGCGACGAGCCGACTAGCGCGCTTGACACCGAGTCCACCGCGCAGGTCCTCTCGCTGCTGCGCGAGATCCGCGATGTCGCCGGCGTCACCGTCGTCATCATCACCCACGAGATGTCCGTCGTGCGAGAGATCTGCGACTCCGTGACTCTTCTCGGCCACGGCCAGGTCCTGCAGACCGGCACCCTCGAAGAGGTTGTCGCCGACTCGGGGACCCCGCTTGCTCGCGAGCTGGTTCCCATGCCGCTCGTTGAATCTGAGTCGACCGCCAAGGGTGCCACCCTTGACGGTCGCACGAAGAACAGCGTCCTCCTCGACGTCGTCTTCACCTCACACCCGGGCGTGCCCACGGGTGCGACCGTGCTGCGCCTGGCCTCGTCCATGGGCGCGGACGTGACCGCGGGAACCTTCGAATCCCTCGGATCCGTGCAGGTCGGTCGCCTGGCCCTGACCGTCCCCGCGTACCACGCTGACAAGATCATCGAGCAGTTGCGCAAGAACAACGTCCACGCGGAAGTGAGGGACCAATGATCACCGCACATCTCGCGAGTGCGACCGCGCAGGCCGCCGCGCAGGCGCTCGTGCCCACAGGCAAGGGCGACCCGACGTGGTTCGACAACCCGGCACTGACCCAAAAGTTTGTCCCAGCGATCCTTGAAACCCTCATGATGACGGGCCTGTCCACGCTCTTCGCGGTCATCATCGGTACGCTGCTGGGCCTCGTCCTGGTCCAGACCGGCAAGGGTGGCCTGACCCCCAATAAGGGTGTCTACCAGGCCGTGTCCTTCGTCGTCAACATCGTGCGCTCCTTGCCCTTCATCATCGGCATTATCATGCTGATCCCGGTCACGAGGGCGATCGTCGGCAAGTCCACGGGCTCGCTGGCGACCGTCGTGCCCCTCGTTATCCTCTCCGCGCCCTTCTTCGCGCGACTCGTGGAGACGAACCTCCTGGCCGTCGACCCCGGCAAGGTCGAGGCCGCCCAGATGATGGGTGCCTCGAACCGTCAGATCCGCTGGGGTGTCCTCATTCGCGAGGCCATGCCCGCCCTTGTCCAATCGATCACGACCCTGGCGATCACCCTCATCGGCTACTCCGCGATGGCGGGTGCCGTCGGCGGCGGCGGCCTGGGCCAGATGGCTATCAACTACGGCTACAACCGATGGCAGGACGACGTCATGATCTCAACCGTCGTCGCGATCATCGTGATCGTCCAGGTCATCCAGCTGATCGGCGACCTCATCTCGCGTCGTCTCGACCATCGCGCGCGCTGAGAAGCTGAGAAACCGCGGACACCATCTCATCCACCTGAGGCCACCCCGGCCTCGTCCCATTCCATCGACACACACAGAAAAGAGAACCACTATGCGTCATCGCTCTGTCGCGGCCCTCGCGCTGGCGGCCGTTGCCTCCCTGGGCCTGGCTGCCTGCTCCGGCGGCTCCACCTCTTCCACCCCCTCCGACGTCAACACCCTGAAGGTCGGCGCGACTCCCTCGCCGCACGCGAAGATCCTGAACTACATTAACGACAACCTGGCCGCGGATGCGGGCATCAAGATCGAGGTCGTCGAGTACACCGACTACGTCCAGCCCAACAAGGCGCTGAACGAAAATGAGCTCGACGCCAACTTCTACCAGACCGTCCCCTACCTGGAGAACGCTGAGAAGCAGGAAGGCTACGACTTCGAGGCGGGAGCGGGCATCCACCTGGAGCCGCTCGGCATCTTCTCCAACAAGCACCAGTCGCTCGACGAGCTGCCCGATGGCGGCACGATCGGCATCATCTCCGACACGTCGAACCAGGCGCGCGCCCTGGAGCTGCTGGCCACGCAGGGTCTCGTTGAGATCCCCGAGGGTGAGGGCGACGTCAACGTCAACACCGTCACCAAGCTGAAGAACTTCACCTTCACTGAGGTTGAGGGCCCGCAGCTGGTCCGCTCGCTCGATGACTACGACTACGCGGTCATCAACGGCAACTTCGCCCAGGAGGGCGGCAAGTCCATCTCCTCCGACGCGCTCGTCGTCGAGTCCCCGGTCGACAATCCGGCCGTGAACGTCCTCGTGTGGAAGAACGGCTCTGCCAAGGCGGAGACCATCGCCAAGCTGGAGCAGCTTCTGCACTCTGACGAGGTCAAGCAGTACATCGAGCAGACCTGGCCCGACGGCTCGGTCATCCCGGCGTTCTGATTCATTGACGAGGCCGGGGCGCGTTCTGGCGTGAGGGCGCGGCGGGTGGACCGCCGGTGATCCGACGGGCTGGTCGCGCGAAGGCTGAGCACTGATGCGGGTGGGCCCCGGAACCGTGAGGTTCCGGGGCCCACCCGTTTGTTGTGCCGCGAGTTGCGGGGCGAATCAGTTGGTGCGCGTTTCGAGGGGGAACTCGGCGTCCGGCTCGTGGGTGATGCGGTTGCGCAGGTCGCGGCGGAAGATTTCAATGACCCACAGCCAGATGATGTGGCCGAAGAACTCAGAGAAGTGTTCCGCAAAGGGCTGGTCCCACGGCGCGGGGACGGTGCCCATGAGCGGCATGAGGATGACGTGGAAGCCCACGTACACGACGATGCCGAAGGCGGCACCCTGCCAGAGCTTGATCTGGGGGAAGCGCTCGGCGAGCACACAGTAGATGACTGCGAAGCCGATGGCGAAGGCGAAGTGGACGATGAAGGAGATCCAGGGGAGGCCTTCATTGCCGTTGTAGGTGTAGCTCAGGTGAGTGACGCTCTCCGGGACGCCCAGCTGCTGGAGGAGCTGCTGCGGCGGGTTGGTTGCGTTGCGGACGGGCGTACGCGGGGGCAGTGGCACCTCCCATCCGAACTTCACGATCGCGGAGACGATGCCTCCGAGAACACCTGCGAGTGCTGCGACGCCATACTTGCGGCGCTTGGGATTGGTCTGAATGAGTGCCATGTGACAAGCATGAAAGCAGCTAGTTGAAATTTCGAGACCTTGAACTACTTAGTGTTCAAGGTCATATGAATGTCCTGTCAGGTGGGAAGTGCGAAAAATAGCCGATTCGGTATATTTCGGGCCTGTGACCTGTGAATATACCCGTGTGGGGGAGGGACTTCCGTCCCTCCCCCACACGGGTTTTCTTGTCAATCCCGCGCTCACTCACGCCCCTTCGGGCGCTCCCGCGCGGCAGCCAGCGGGCGTCAGTCGACGATGCCGTACAGACGATCGCCAGCATCGCCCAGGCCGGGCACGATGTACGACTTATCGTTGAGACACTCGTCGACAGCGGCGACGACGACGTTTACGTCGGCGCGATCACCAATCGCGGCCTCGAGTGTTGCGACACCCTCGGGAGCGGCCAGGATGCACACGCAGGTGACGTCCTTCGCGCCGCGCTCGAACAGGTAGTTGGTGGCGGCGACCATCGTGTGGCCCGTGGCCAGCATGGGGTCGAGCACGAAGCACTGGCGACCCGACAGGTCATCGGGCAGTCGGTTCGCGTAGGTCTCGATCTCCAGCGTGTCGTCGTCGCGACGCATGCCCAGGAAGCCGACCTCGGCGGTGGGCAGCAGGCGGGTCATGCCCTCGAGCATGCCCAGACCCGCGCGCAGGACGGGCACAACAATCGGGCGAGGCTCGGACAGCGTCAAGCCGGTGGTCGGAGCAACGGGGGTCTCGATTGGGGTATCGGACACGGCGACCTCGCGGGTCGCCTCGTAGGCGAGCAGGGTGACCAGCTCGTCAACGAGCTGGCGGAACGTCGCCGATGGCGTGTTGCGATCGCGCAGGACGGTGAGCTTGTGGGCGATCAGAGGGTGATGAGCTACGTGGAGGCGCATGGTTATAGGCTACCTCGTTCGCATACGGGCGCGCACCCCGTTACCGAGGGACGAGGCCCCGGCCGGTCCGCGCGAAACGGTGACGGTCTTTGCAGGTCGCAGGCTGACCAACTGTCAAACTCAGGTGTCACAATCGACTCGCGCCCCACCGTTAGCTCCGGTTCCCCCAATGTTGATTTGGCCGGTAAGCTAGGAGGGTGACAGTGAATGAGCAGTACCGTGAAGCGATGGGCAAGGCCCTGTTCCTGGCAAATCGCGCCCGTGAAACGGGAGACGTCCCCGTCGGAGCCGTCGTTGTCGGCGCCGACGGTCGCATCATCGGTCGAGGCTGGAACTGCCGCGAAGCCCACCACGACCCCACTGGTCACGCCGAAATCGTCGCCCTGCGAGAAGCCGCCCGCGCCCTGGGCACGTGGCGACTGAGCGGCTGCACGCTCATCGTCACCCTCGAGCCCTGCACCATGTGCGCCGGGGCCATCCTCGCCTCGCGCGTCGACCGCGTCGTCTTCGGCGCCTGGGACCCCAAGGCCGGCGCAGCCGGCTCCCTGCGCGACGTCCTGCGCGACGCCCGCATGCCCCACCCCACCGAGGTCATCGGCGGCGTCCTCGCCCAGGAAGCCGCCATGCAGCTGCGCTCCTTCTTCCTCGGCCGTCGCGCCGCCAACGAGATGCCCGTCATCGAGGCACCCGTCCACGAGCCCGGCGACCTGCCCGCCCCCGCACCCGCCAAGGCTGCGCGCGCGGACAAGCCCGCCAAGGCCTCGTCCCCGGCGGAGGCCCCCGAGCGCGCCTACCCGAAGCACGACGCGGGCACCGGACAGGCGCTCCTCCCCGCAACGCCCGCCAGCCACCGCGCCGACACCGCCGCGCCGCTGCCTCGCCGCGCAGGACGCCCTTTCTCCGAGCGCGTCTCCGGCAACGGCGACGACCCCGCCGACATCGCCGCAGGCGAAGCAGCCGAGAACGCGCCCGCCTCGCAGCCGCCCTACCGCAGCGCCGCACCCCTCCTGCCCGCCGTCGCCCCCCGCAACACGCGCGGCCCCATCACCAAGTCCGTGCCCCAGATCCGCCCCGTGCACGTGCGCCCCACCGCCACAGTGCCCGCCGGAATCTACACGCCCGCCCAGCCCAAGCGCACCGACGCCAAGCCCGAGGTCGTCGAAGCCCCTCAGGTCGTCGAAGCCCCTCAGGTCGTCGAGGTCGTGGCCGAGACCGTGCCTCCCGTGCCGCCCGCGCCGCCCGTCTTCCCCCAGCGCGCCCAGCAGCGCACCACCACGCGCACCCAGCGCCCGCTGCCGCAAGCCTTTGAACCTGAGACCGCGCGCCGCGTCGACTACGAGCTCTCGCCGCGCCAGTTCAGCGACGTCGACCCCGTGACCTCCGGGATCCGCGTGCGCCGATCCTCGCGCCGCCGCGGCAACGCCCGCCACTAACATGATCCCCGCACGCGTCATCACCGTCTCCGACCGGTGCCACGCGGGCACCGCCGAGGACCTCTCCGGCCCCCTCGCCGCGCGCCTCCTCGCCGAGCACGGCGTCGACGCTTCGGTTGTGATCGTTCCCGACGACATCGACGCCATCCGCGCCGCGATCACCTCCGCGGCCGCTTCGGGCGCCCGCCTCGTGTTCACAACCGGCGGCACCGGACTGGCACCCCGCGACGTCACCCCCGAAGCCACCGAACCCCTCCTGGCCACCCGCATCGACGGACTCGCCGACGCTATCCGCCGCCGCGGAGAAGCAACCGTCGCCTCCGCCGCCCTGTCACGAGGCCTCGTCGGCGTCACGGCGCGATCTGACGCGGGCGCGCTCGTCGTCAACGCACCCGGCTCCCGCGGCGGCGTCACCGACGCCGTCGCCGTTATCGGCCCCCTCGTCGCCCACATCCTCGACCAGCTCGCAGGCGGAGACCACCCGCGCGCGTGAGCACGCCCGCGCGTGCGGGCCGCTCCGCGATTCCGCCGCTGCGGACCCGCCACCGTGCGTCGCCTGCTGCATGAGCCCGCCAGTGCGCCCCCGCCACCGTTCTCCCGCCACTTCGGGCCCTCATGCGAGACGACCGCCCGGCGAGCGCGAACGCCCCGGGCGGCCCAGGCCTCGTCGGTGGCCTCCGATCAGTCCTCCGGGCGCACCCAGTCGCCGCTGCGACCGCCCGACTTCGCGACGATTTTCGCCTCGGTGATGCGGGCGGAACGATCCACACCCTTCACCATGTCGACAATCGCCAGGGCAGCGACCGTCACCGACGTCAGCGCCTCCATCTCCACGCCCGTGCGGTCAGCCGTGCGCACCGTCGCGCGGATCGACACGTGATCATCCTCCAGCGAGATGTCCACCGCGCAGCCGTGCACACCGATCGTGTGCGCGAGGGGCAGCAGCTCGGGGACGCGCTTCGCGGCCGCGATACCCGCCACGCGGGCCACCGCCAGCACGTCACCCTTCGGGACCGTGCCGTCGCGCAGCGCCTGCATGACCTCGGGTGAACAATCCACGCGGCACACCGCGCTCGCCTGACGCACCGTCGGACTCTTCGCGGTCACGTCCACCATGTAGGCGGCGCCCTCCTCATTCAGATGTGTGAACTTCATGATTGTCCTTTCAATAGGGCGACACCGGTGAGTGCCGATGGTGATTGTGATTGTGAGCTGGGGTGCTGGCCGGGCGGCGACCGGCGCGAGTGTCAGCTTGTGACCTGCGGGGTGCGGGCTGTGGGCTGTGGGCTGCCGCTTGGGGGCTGCCGCTTGGGGGCTGTGGGCTGCGGGTTGTGGCCTGCGGTCCGCGGGAGCGGGTCCCGCCTGAGCCCGGTCCTCGCGCGTCAGCCGACCAGCTGCACGACGGCCAACTCCTGGCCCTCCTCGACCGCCGCGAACTCCGGTGCGACCACGCCAATGCCCTGCGCGTGCGCCAGCGATGCCACCAGATGCGACTTCGAGCCCATCGCGTGCACCGGCTCCACCCAACGCGAGCGAGCCTGACCCGGGGAGTCAGCCACGGCCTCGTCGACGAAACGAAGCGGAATGAACTGCGTCTTCCCCTCCGGCGAATCCCAGCCCACGCGCGCGCGGGCCATGACCGCGCTCGGCACGGTCGCGCCGCGCTCGGGGAGCACGAGGCCCGACATGACCGCCAGCGCGCCGGCGACGTACATGTGGAAGGTCGTGAACACGGACACCGGATTGCCCGGCAGGCAGATGATCGGGGTCTCGCGGCCCTCGCACCCCACAGGCGTCGAACCCACGCCCTGCGGGCCGCCCGGCTGCTGGGCCACGTGGTGGAAGCCCGCGTCCGTGCCCAACGTCAGGCGCACGACCTCAAAGGCGCCGGCCGAGATGCCGCCCGCAGTAATCACGAGGTCCGCGTCGGGGGCGCCGTCCAGCGCGCGTCGGAGCTCGGCCGGCGTGTCACCCGTGCGCAGGTGAGCGACCACCCGGCCACCCGCATCCTCCACGAGGCCGCGCAACAGGATGCCGTTCGAGTCAGGAATCTGGCCGCGCTCCAGGGCCTCGCCCGCCCGCTTGAGCTCCGTCCCCGTCGAGACCACGATGACGCGCGGGCGCGGTAACACAGGCAGCGTCCCGTGGCCCACCGAGATCGCCGCCGCCAGGGCCGTGCCGTCCAGCAGGTGGCCCGCCTTGAGGACAGGGGAACCTGCCTCGAGGGCCTCGCCCTTGATGCGTACGTTGGCACCCGGCTTCGGGGCGACGCGAATCTGGACTGTCGCGGGTGCCTGAGCAATGCCGGGCGCGTGGTCCGTGTGCTCGACCTTGACGACCGTGTCCGCGCCTTCGGGGAGCGCGGCGCCCGTCATAATGCGCATCGCCTGGCCGGGCTCCAGGTGGTGTTCGCGCGTGTCGCCCGCCGCAACGTCCGCCACGACCGGCAGCGTCCACGGCCCCTCACCCTCCAGGTCAGCCCGACGCAGCGCAAAACCGTCCATCGCCGAGTTCGTAAAGGGCGGCAACGGGATCCGCGCGCTCAGGTCCACGGCCAAGCGCCGCCCCAAGCACTCCTCGGCGGGAAGCATCTCGTGCGGGAGGACATGGCTGAGCGCGAGCGCCTCAATCAGGTCGCGGTGTTCCATCGTGGACAGCGTCGGATCATGCATGACACCAGTGTAGGGGCGTGCTGAGTCTGCGGGTGCCTGAGAGGGAGCCGATGTCGCCAGGGCGGCCAGGCGCCCATGCTGCGCGGGGGAACCCTCCGCGAGGCGTGCGCAGTGGCAACCGGAGGTTCGTGGCGCGAAATCTACAGGGGCGAGGCCGTGGCTGGCGGTTGCGGGTGGGGGCGCGGGGGGAATTGCTACCATAGGGCTGCGACACGCCGGCGACACGCCGTGGCGGGGTGTCTATGGTAGTAAAACCCCCCGTTGGCGTGGGTTGGCGGCTGTGTTTGGTCGTGGCTGGGCCTGCTGTGGGTGCGTGGTTGGCGGTTGTGGGTGGGTGTGTGGGGGGAATTGCTACCATAGGGGTGTGACACGCCGGCGACACGCCGTGGCGGGGTGTCTATGGTAGTAAAACCCCCCGTCGGCGCGGCTGGGAAGCTGTGCTGGGGCCGTCGCTCACCCCTGGCGGGCGGCGAGCGCGGCGCGAATCTGCGCGATGAGCTCGGCCGGGTGTTCGAGGTCGCGCCAGCCGACCCGGATGATGTGCCAGCCCTCTGCTTCAAGGTGCCGTTGGCGCTCGCGCTCGCGGGCGAGCGACGCATGAATACTTGAAGGGGTCTCTCCGTATTTGGCGCGACCGTCGAACTCGATGCCGATCCGTTCCGCCAGGAACGCGCAGTCGATGAAGTAGCGGTGACCGTGCGTATGTACCTCGACCTGAGTCTGCATGCCAGTAAGGCCTGCGACGCATAGCTCGTAGAGCAGTCGAGCCTCGCCGGGAGATGCGCATCCGGCATCCACGTGGTCGATGATCCAGCGAGCCTGGGCTCGCCCGTGCGCTCGATTTCCGAGCGCTTTCAGTTCGCGCTCAAGCAAAAACTTCCAGGCCTCCTCGTTGCCGCGGGACACGGGAAGGTGGAAGTTGTCAAAGTGCGTGTAGACGTGGCCGATCATGCATAGCTGTGTGAATGCGGCTCGTGGGTTGTTCGATGTCCTCGCGACGGTAACCTGCGCCGATTCGAGGTTTTCGATCAGGAGCCCGCGTGCATCGGCGACGTGCGTCGAAAGATGGACGTGGCGGGGTTTGACTGTGACTGGTGGGAACCTGTGAGATCCGATGGTCACCGCGGGTAGCTTGATCGGGCGCGTTGGCTTTGGTGTGGCGATGGTAATGGGAGGGACAGGCGGGTCACTGGCGCGGCCGGTTGCCCATAGCGCGCACTGACCGGTGACGGCCATGGAGCGGTGGGTGTAGGCGAGGTGGTAGAGGCGCGCGGCGAGTACAACCTCCGGCACCTGTACGGCAGCAATGTTTCCCAGCCGCGCCAGATCGAGGTATGTCCTGCCCGCAATCCGTATTGCGGTCGGTGTCTTCGTGAGGCCGTGGTGGCTGGAGCGAGGAATTCGTATGAGTGCGCGTTCAACGGCACGGAGGAGGGAGGGAGCCTCGATGCTCCCGTCTGTTGGGCTCATGCATAGATTCTAGGTCGTTAATTCTCTGTTCGTTGCAGTTTGCACAAACTGAATCGGTCTGATTTCTTCAAGCGGCTTCCAATAGTTAGTTGTTGCAGGTAAAGGCCATTATGTGAGGGACGAGGCCGTGGCTGGGCACTCGCTTACAACTCGGGTTCGGTGGTGGGCGTGGGCGGCGTTGCGGTGGCGGTTGAACATGGGGCGGATGGCAGCGGCTCCGCGTATGGCTATGCGCGCAGCTTGGGTTCACCGATAGGCACGGATGGTGTCGAGGTGGCGTCTGCGAATGCTGCGGTGGTGAGGTTGTGTATGGGCGTGGTGCGGGGTGTGCGGGGCGCTGCGTTGTTGCTCGGGCGCAGGGTTGGCGGTTGTGGGTGGGTGTGTGGGGGGATTTGCGACCATAGGGCTGCGACACGCCGGCGACACGCCGTGGCGGGGTGTCTATGGTAGTAAAACCCCCCGTTGGCGTGGGTTGGTGGCTGTGCTGGGGCCGTCGCTCACCCCTGGCGGTGGGCGTCTTCTGGGCTTGAGCTGTCTTCTGCTTGGGGCCCTTGTGGTGCCTCATGTTGTGGTTCCTCAGAAATGTCGCATGCAATTCCCCCGCGTGTATTTCAAGGTTTGACATCGCATCGTTGGAATTGCAACGTTTTTGGGTGCTGTAGAAAGTTCGGGCACCCGAATTGCATGCGACTTTTGGTTCATCAGGTGCGTGGGGGGAATTGCGACCATAGGGGTGTGACACGCCGGCGACACGCCGTGGCGGGGCGTCTATGGTAGTAAAACCCCCCGTTGGCGCGGGTGGTGTCGAGGTGGCGTCTGCGAATGCTGTGATGGTGAGGTTGTGTATGGGCGTGGCGCGGGGTGTGCGGGGTGCTGTGTTGTTGCTCGGGCGCAGGGTTGGCGGTTGTGGGTGGGCGCGTGGGGGGATTTGCGACCATAGGGGTGTGACACGCCGGCGACACGCCGTGGTGGGGTGTCTATGGTAGTAAAACCCCCCGTTTGCGTGGCCGAGTCGCGGTGGCGGAGCCGCGGATGGGCGTGCAGGGGTGGCGTGTGGTTGTTGTGTGCGTGCCAGGTCATAGGCAATTGGCGTTTGGGCGGGCCGTGGTGGCGGTTGGGCATGCTGCAGTATTCACAGGAACGAGGCAAGCGCGACCAACTAAAATAGTGACTTTCCCGCGTGACAAAGCCGAAAAGTCACCCTGCTAGCAACACGATTTGTCCATCCTCATAGTTGGTACCAACCAACTAAAAGACCGACTTTCCCGCACCAGAAAGCCAAAAAGTTACCCTTCCAGCAACACGCAGCGTCCTATAACCCAGTATTCCCCCACCGGGCAGGCCCGCGCGGACGCGGGCCTGCCCGGAATCAGAGAGCTCGACAGGATCAGACGGTCAGCATGACCTTCGTGGCGCGGCGCTCGTCCATGGCGGCATAGCCGTCGGCTGCGCGCTCGAGCGGCAGGGACAGGTCAAAGACGGCGCCAGGGTTGATCTCACCGCGGTAAATCATGTTGATCATGGTCGGCAGGTACTTGCGCACGGGGGCGGGTCCGCCGAACATGTGCACCTCGGCGGCGAACATGCGGCTCATATCCAGGGAGACGCCGTGCGGCACGCCCACAAACGACAGGTGACCGCCGGGGCGCACGCAGCCCAGGGCCTGGTTGAACGCCACCTCGTTGCCGACAGCCTCCACGACGCCGTCGGCACCCAGTCCACCGGTCATCTCCTTGATGCGGGCGATGCCCTCCTCGCCGCGCTCCTCAACGATGTCGGTCGCACCGAACTCGCGAGCCAGGGCCTGGCGGTCCGCGTGGCGCGACATGGCGATGATGCGCGAGGCACCCTGCTGGCGGGCGCCGATGATCGCGCCCAGGCCCACAGCCCCGTCACCCACGATGACGATGGTTGCGCCGGGACCAGCCCCGGCCTCGTCAGCGGCGAACCAACCGGTGCCCAGCACGTCGGAGGCGGCCAGGAGCGAGGGAATCTGCTCGCGCGTGGGCGTGCCGGGGGTCTTGACCAGCGTGCCGTCCGCGAGGGGGATGCGCGCGTACTCGGCCTGGGTGCCGCCAGCGCGCGTGCCAACGAAAGGGTCACCCTGGGCGGCGGCGGTCGCGCAGCGCGAGGGGTAGCCGGTGCGGCAGATCGCGCACTCGCCGCAGGAGATACAGAAGGAGCCGACGACGAAGTCGCCGGGGCGCACGGTGATGACGGCCGAGCCAACCTCGACGACGGTGCCGACGTACTCGTGGCCCATGCGCTGCTCGTGGACGGGCTGGGCGCCGCGGTAGGGCCACAGGTCCGAGCCGCAGATGCAGGTGGCCGCCAGCCTGATGATGGCGTCCGTTGGTTCCAGGATGGTGGGCATCGGCATCTCTTCGACGGTGACGTTGCCGGGTTCGTGCATGACGACGGCGCGCATGGTGCTCCTCGCTCGGGTGGCTCTGTTACGTTCACGCTATCCCGGTTGAGAGGTTTTCGTTGCCGCTGTCCATTGTTTCCTTTCTCTCAGGTGACGAGGTTTTGGCGCGGTTTCGGGGCACGCGGCGTTTTTCGAGGGGCGAACACCAGGTAAAACGCGGTAGGGTGTCGCCATGTCAGTCGAGTTTGTATCCGCCGCGCGCGCGACCCGAGCGGTCGCGCATGACGCGCCGTTGCGACTCGTCGACACCTTCGGCCGAGTGGCCCGTGACCTGCGGGTTTCCTTGACGGATCGCTGTAATCTGCGCTGCTCCTACTGCATGCCGCCCGAGGGGCTGGACTGGCTGCCGGTCGAGGAGACGCTGACTGACGCCGAGGTTGTGCGCCTCGTTCGCATCGGTGTCGAGCAGCTGGGTATCCGCCAGGTCCGCTTTACTGGCGGTGAGCCGCTGCTGCGCCGAGGCCTCGAGACGATTATTGCGGAGTGTGCCCAGCTTGTGACCGACGAGGGGTGTACGCCCGACCTGGCGCTGACGACGAACGCGCTGGGCCTGGCCAAGCGTGCCCAGGGCCTGAAGGACGCGGGCCTGAATCGCGTCAACATTTCCCTGGATTCCCTGGATCGTGAGCATTACACGGCGATTACGAGGCGCGATCGCCTGGGTGACGTCCTCGAGGGGATCGAGGCCGCCGCGCGCGCGGGCCTGACACCGATCAAGGTCAACACCCTGGTGCTGCGGGGCATGAACGAGGCCGACCTGCCCGACCTGGTCGACTACTGCCTGGATCGGGGCATTGAGCTGCGCGTTATCGAGCAGATGCCGATCGGCCCTCCGGACACGTGGGATCGTCAGAACATTCTGACGGCGGACGAGATCCTGCACATCATGGGGACTCGCCACACGCTGACCCCCGCGCAGCGCGAGGACCCACATTCGCCCGCGGGGCGCTGGATCGTGGACGGCGATCCGACCAAGATGCTCGGCGTCATTGCCTCCGTGTCCGAGCCCTTCTGCGGGGCGTGTGATCGTACCCGCCTGACCTCGGACGGCATGGTGCGTTCCTGCCTGTTTTCCACGGAGGAAACCTCGCTGCGTGACCTGCTGCGCGGTGGCGGGGATGACGCGCAGATCGCCGCGCGCTGGGCCGACGCCATGTGGGGCAAACCGGCCGCGCACGGCCTCAATATCGATGCCTTTGCGCGCCCGTCGCGCACCATGAGCCGTATTGGTGGGTAATGCCCCAGCTAATTGCGTAACACCGGCGTTTTGTAACAGCGGTCGATAGAGGCCTGGGGTGCCCGGAGAATCTGTGCGGAAACCCTAGTTTTCCTTGTTTTTACAAGGGTGGCGTACGCCACAAAACGATGCGTCAATGGTCTGTTATTTCACTTGGTAGCCTCCGTGTTAAAGAATGTCCGGCGCATGCCCGCGCCCGGACTCCCTTCAGACACGAGGAGAGCCATGAGCGCGACTGACCCCGCGGCCAAGAAGAGCCGCTACCTGCTCACTGACTGGAACCCCAACGACGAATCCAAGTGGGACTCGAAACTCGCGTGGCGCACGCTGTGGATCACGACCTACTCGCTGATCCTGGCGTTCTGCGTGTGGTTCCTGCCCAGCGCGATCGAACCGAAGTTGACCGCCCTCGGGTTCGACCTGAGCGAAAAGCAGCGTTATTGGATTATTGCCCTCCCGGGCCTGGCCGCCGGCATCCTGCGCCTTATCTACATGTTCCTGCCTCCGCTCATCGGCACCCGCAAGCTCGTGGGCATCACCTCACTGCTGTGCGTCATTCCGATGCTCGGCTGGTTCTTCGTCGTCCAGGACAACACGACCCCCTACTGGGTTCTGCTGACCCTGGCCTTCATGTGTGGCATCGGCGGCGCGGCCTTCTCCGGCTACATGCCCTCCACCGGCTACTTCTTCCCCAAGCGCCTCGCCGGCACGGCCCTCGGCCTGCAGGGCGGTATCGGTAACCTCGGCATGTCCGTCATTCTGCTTGTTGGTCCTGTGCTGATGGGCTTCGGTCTTTTCGGTCTGACCTGGCTCGCGCCCCAGAAGCAGGTCGCTGGCACCGCCGTCGGCCAGGACATCTGGGTCTACAACGCCGCGATCTTCTTCGTCCCTTGGTGCATCCTCGCCGCGATCCTGGCCTTCATCTGGCTGCGCGACGTGCCCGTCACGGCCAACATCAAGCAGCAGCTGGACATCTTCTCCAACCCCAACACCTGGTACATGACCATCCTCTACGTCATGACCTTCGGCCTGTTCTCGGGTTTCTCCGCTGCCTTCGCAAAGTTGATCAATGGGCAGTTTGGTTCCCAGTCCGCTCTCGCGCTGCCTGTGGCTGGCGCGACCTACGCCTTCCTCGGCCCCCTCATTGGCTCGCTCATCCGCATGTCCTGGGGCATCTTCTGCGACCGCATGGGCGGCGCCATCTGGACCTTCATCTCCGCCGTCGGCATGGCGATCACCCTGGGTGGCATCGCCTGGGTCCTCAAGAACCCCACCGGTATGACGGACTTCTACATCTTCCTGGGCCTCATGCTCACCATGTTCCTGTTCTCCGGCTTCGGTAACGCCGGTACCTTCAAGCAGATGCCGATGATCATGCCGGCCCGCCAGGCCGGCGGCGCCATCGGCTTCACCGCGGCGATCGCGTCCCTCGGCCCCTTCCTGGTCGGCGTCGCGCTTTCCGCTATCAGCGCCCCGGTCTTCTTCGCGGGCTGCGCCATCTTCTGCGCCCTGTGCGCGGTCCTGTGCTGGATCATGTACGCGCGCAAGAACGCCCCGTTCCCCGGCTGATCCACCCGGCACTGCGTGGTGCCGACGGACCTGCCACCGCCTCGTCAATCGACTCTTAGGAGCACCCCATGACGAATCTCGAATCCGATATGACCTTCCCGACCTACGGCGGCGAGGTCAAGCCCGCGACCGGCGCGACCCTGTTCGCGCTCGGCTCGTGGCTGCGTCGCGGCAAGGCGTCCGCCGACGCGCGCCAGCTCTTCCTTGAGGGCGGCCGCGACGGCGACTCCTTCTACCGCGACCGCTGGAGCTACGACAAGATCGTGCGCTCCACCCATGGCGTGAACTGCACGGGCTCGTGCTCGTGGAAGATCTTCGTCAAGGACGGCGTCATCACCTGGGAAACCCAGCAGACTGACTACCCGACCACCGGCGCTGACATGCCCGAGTACGAGCCCCGCGGCTGCCCGCGTGGCGCGGCGTTCTCGTGGTACGAGTACTCGCCGACCCGTATCAAGTACCCCTACGTGCGCGGCGTCCTGCTCGACATGTTCCGCGAGGCCAAGAAGCGCCTCGGGGATCCCGTCGACGCGTGGGCCGCGGTCGTCGAGGACCCGGAGAAGGCTCGTGCCTACAAGTCGCAGCGTGGCCGCGGCGGCATGGTCCGCGTGTCGTGGGAAGAGGCGATGGAGATCGTCGCCGCCGCCTACGTGCACACGATCAAGCAGTACGGCCCCGACCGCATCGCCGGCTTCTCGGTCATCCCCGCCATGTCGATGATCTCCTACGGTGCGGGCGCCCGCTTCCACGAGCTCATCGGCGCCACCATGCTGTCCTTCTACGACTGGTACGCGGACCTGCCCCCGGCCTCGCCGCAGGTCTTCGGCGACCAGACCGACGTGCCCGAGGCAGGCGACTGGTTCAACTCCCAGTACCTCATCATGTGGGGCACGAACCTGCCGCTGACCCGTACCCCCGACGCTCACTTCATGGCCGAGGCCCGCTACCACGGCCAGAAGGTCATCGTCGTCTCCCCGGACTTCGCGGACAATACGAAGTTCGCGGACGACTGGTTGCGCGTCCAGCCCGGCACGGACGGCGCCCTGGCCCAGTCCATGGGCCACGTCATCCTCAAGGAATTCCACGTCGGCAAGCGCGAGCCCATGTTCCTGGACTACATGACGCGCTACACCGACTCCCCGTTCCTGGTGGAGATTAACGAGGTTGGCGAGGGCGCCCACGAGGGTATCGCCCCGACGACCCTGGTCCCCGGCAAGTTCCTGACGGCCGCCAAGATGCCCGCAGGCACGACCGAGCGCACCGAGAACAACGAGTTCCGTCCCCTGGTCATCGAGGCCGACGGCACGGTCAAGGATCCGGGCGGCACGCTCGCTGATCGCTTCGGCGAGGAGGGTGCTGGCCACTGGAACCTCAACCTGGATGGCGTCGAGCCCGTCATGTCCATCATGGACACGGACGAGTGGGAGCCCGTCGAGATCGCCCTGCCGCGCTTCGACCTGCCCGCGGCCCCCGGCCAGGCCTCGGTCGGCGGCGGCTACGTGAAGCGCGGCGTGCCTGCGCGCCGCGTCAACGGACGCCTCGTGACGACGGTGTACGACATTATGCTGGCCCACTACGCGGTTGAGCGCGAGGGTCTGCCGGGCCAGTGGCCCACCGACTACATGGACGCCTCCACGCCGGGCACCCCCGCGTGGCAGGAGGAGTTCACGTCGGTTCCCGCCGCCGCGGCTATCAAGATCGGCCGCGAGTTCGCACAGAACGCGGTCGAAACCGAGGGCCGTTCCATGATCCTCATGGGCGCCGGCACGAACCACTACTACCACTCCGACCAGATGTACCGGACGTTCCTGGCGCTCACGGAAATGTGTGGCACCCAGGGCCGCAACGGCGGCGGCTGGGCCCACTACGTGGGTCAGGAGAAGGTCCGCCCGATCATGGGTTGGGGCTCCTTCACCTTCGCCCTGGACTGGGCGCGCCCGCCGCGCCAGATGATCTCCACCGGCTGGTACTACATGACCACCGACCAGTGGCGCTACGACGGGGCTGCGGCCTCGGCCATGGCGAACCCGATCAAGTCCTCGCACCTGGACGGCAAGCAGCTGGTCGACACCCTCGTCGAGTCGGTTCAGCGCGGCTGGATGCCCTGCTACCCGACGTTCTCCAAGGGCTCGACCCAGCTGGGTCGCGAGGCCGCCGAGGCCGGCATGGCACCCGCGCAGTACGTGTCCCAGGAGCTGCGCGAGGGCCGCCTGCAGTTCGCGATCGAGGACCCGGACGCCCACCACAACGTCCCGAAGATCCTCGCGAACTGGCGTACGAACCTGCTCGGCTCGTCCGCGAAGGGCACTGAGTTCTTCCTGCGTCACATGCTGGGTACCGGCAACGAGGTCAACGCGCAGGAGCTGGAAGAGGGCAACCGTCCCGCGTCCGTCAACTGGCGTGAGGCTCACCCCGGCAAGCTCGACCTCATGTGGGTCGCGGACTTCCGCAACACCTCGACGACGCTGCACTCCGACGTCGTGCTGCCCGCCGCCACGTGGTACGAGAAGCACGACCTGTCCTCCACGGACATGCACCCCTTCATGCACTGCTTCGACGAGGCCGTGAACCCGCCGTGGGAGGCGCGCACCGACTTCGAGGTGTTCCAGACCCTGGCTCGCCTCGTCGGCCGCATGGCCCCCGGCCACCTGGACACCCAGACGGACGTCGTCGCGGTCCCGCTGGGGCACGACTCCCCGGACGCCATGACCATGGTGGATGGTGTCGTTCCCGAGCAGACGTGGACGCCCGGCAAGACCATGCCGAAGCTGGTCCCGATCGAGCGTGACTACACGCAGGTCGGCTACAAGTTCGACCGCATGGGTCCGCTCCTGCCCAAGGCCGGCCTGGCCTCGAAGGGCGTGGCCTACAACGTGCAGGAGGCGTACGAGCAGCTCGGTGACCTCAACGGTCGCGCCCCCATGGACGGCAACGCCGGCGAGGGCATGCCGCTGTGCGACACCGCCATCAAGGCGGCGAACATGGCGCTGCGCTTCTCGGGCACCACGAACGGCTCGCTGGCCGTTCAGGGCTTCCGCACGCTGGAGAAGCGCGTCGGTAACGAGATGGCGTTCCTGGCCGAAGGTGACGAAGAAAAGAAGATCACCTACCAGGACACCGTCCTGCAGCCGCGCAGCGTCATCACCAGCCCCGAGTGGTCGGGTTCCGAGCACGGTGGCCGACGCTACAGCGCCTTCGTCCAGAACGTCGAGTGCCGCAAGCCGTGGCACACACTCACGGGCCGCCCGCAGTTCTACGTCGACCACGACTGGATGATGGACATGGGCGAGGCCCTGCCGATCTTCCGTCCGCCGCTCGACCTGGCGCACATCTACGGTGAGCGTCCTGTCGGCGACCACCGTCCCGGTCAGCCGGGTCAGGCCGAGGTCGCGGTGCGCTACCTGACGATCCACAACAAGTGGGCCATCCACTCCCAGTACTACGACAACCCGTACATGTTGACGCTGGGTCGTGGTGGCCAGACGGTGTGGATGAGCCCGGCCGACGCCGAGAAGATCGGCGTGCGCGATAACGAGTGGATCGAGGCGAAGAACCGTAACGGCACCGTGTCGGCTCGCGCTGTTGTCTCCCACCGCATCCCGGAGGGCACGGTGTTCATGCACCACGCCCAGGATCGCCAGATCAACACCCCGCTGAACGAGGGATCCGGCAAGCGCGGTGGCACGCACAACTCGCTGACCCGAATCTTCATTAAGCCGACCCACCTGGCCGGCGGATACGCGCAGTTCGCCTACGCGTTCAACTACTACGGTCCCACCGGCAATAACCGCGACGAGGTCACGGTTATCCGCCGCCGCTCCCAGGAGGTGCAGTTCTGATGAAGGTCATGGCTCAGATCGCGATGGTGATGAACCTCGACAAGTGCATCGGCTGCCACACCTGTTCGGTCACCTGTAAGCAGGTGTGGACAAACCGCGAGGGCACCGAGTACATCTGGTTCAACAACGTCGAAACCCGTCCCGGCGTGGGCTACCCCCGCGGCTGGGAGGACCAGAAGAAGTGGAAGGGTGGCTGGAAGCGCACCGCCACGGGCCGCCTCGTTCCCCGTCAGGGCGGACGCGTCGCCTCGCTCGCGAAGATCTTCGCGAACCCGACGCAGCCGACCATGAAGGACTACTACGAGCCGTGGACGTACGAGTACGACAAGCTGCTCCAGGCGCCCGCGAACTCCCGCGCGATCCCGACGGCCCGCGCGAAGTCCAAGATCACGGGCGAGCACATCGACAAGCCCGAGTGGGGCCCGAACTGGGACGATGACCTCGGTGGCTCCATGGAGACCCTGGATCAGGACCCCGTCCTGCACCAGATGAACCTCCAGGTCGCCAAGACCATCGAGGACGCGTACATGTTCTACCTGCCTCGCATCTGCGAGCACTGCCTGAACCCGACCTGTGTGTCGGCGTGCCCCTCGGGCGCGATGTACAAGCGCTCGGAGGACGGCATCGTCCTGGTCGACCAGGATCAGTGCCGCGGCTGGCGCATGTGCGTGTCCGCATGCCCCTACAAGAAGGTCTACTTCAACCACAACACGGGCAAGGCCGAGAAGTGCACGCTGTGCTACCCGCGCCTCGAGGTCGGCCAGCCGACCATCTGCTCGGAGACCTGCGTGGGTCGCCTGCGCTACATGGGCGTGCTGCTCTACGACGCGGATCGCGTCACCTGGGCCGCCTCCCAGGAGGACGAGCGCGACCTGTACCGCGCCCAGCGCGAGATCCTGCTCGACCCGAACGACCCGCAGGTGGTCGCCCAGGCTCAGGCCAACGGCGTTCCCCACTCGTGGATCACGGCCGCCCAGCAGTCCCCGATCTGGAAGCTCATCACCGAGTACGAGGTCGCCCTGCCGCTGCACCCCGAGTTCCGCACCCTGCCGATGGTCTGGTACGTGCCGCCGCTGTCCCCGGTCGTCGACCAGGTGACCGCGTCCGGCAGCGACGGCGAGGACCACAGGGTCCTGCTGTCCGCCATCTCGCAGATGCGTATCCCGCTGGAGTACCTGGCCGGCCTGTTCACGGCCGGAGACACGGCTCCCGTGGAGCTGGCGCTGCGTCGCCTCGCCGCGATGCGCTCCTACATGCGCGACGTCTTCGTCGACAACCCGACGAACGAGGAGATCCCGGCCTCCGTGGGTATGACCCCGGAGAAGGTCAAGGAGATGTACCGACTGCTGTCGATCGCCAAGTACGACGACCGCTTCGTCATCCCGACCGCCCACCCCGAGATGCCGCGCGGCATCAAGGAGCTCGAGGGCTGCCCGGTGTCCTACGACGTCGAGGCCTTCCACGGCCTGGCCCCCGCCACGTCGAACCGCCCGATGGGTGGCTCGTCGCCGGAGGGACGCCAGATGCTCCCCCTTGAGGTCGTTCGATGAGCACTTTCGTCGGCATTCCGCGCATTCCTACGGCCGCTCCGGAAACGGAGATGGATCCGCAGGACGCGCGCGGCGTGCGCATGGCGGTCTCGGTCCTCCTGGACTACCCGGGGGATGACTTCGAGACCAAGCTGGACGCGGTCGAGGAGGCTCTGGCGGACCTGCCGGAGCCGGCCTCGGCGTCCCTGGCCACGTTCGTGAGCTACGCTCGCGCCGCTGGCCTGCGCGCCATGCAGACCACCTACGTGGAGACGTTTGACCAGCGCCGCCGTTGCGCGCTCGGCCTGACGTACTACACGCACGGCGACACCCGCGGACGTGGCCAGGCCATCTTGGCCTTCAAGGAGATCCTGCGCCGCGCCGGTTTCGAGATGGAACGCGAGGAGCTGCCCGATCACCTGCCGGTGGTCCTGGAGTTCGCCGCGTTCGACGAGACGGGCACGGCCGAGGGGCTGCTGCGCTCCAACCGCGAGGGCATCGAGGTGATCCGCACGGCGCTGCGCGCTGCGGACTCCCCGTACGCGCCGCTGCTGGACGCGCTGGTCGCAACGCTGCCCGAGCCGGACGAAAAGACCATTGAGGGCTTCCGTAAGCTCATTAGCCAGGGGCCGCCCACCGAGCTGGTGGGCGTGGGCGATCTGTCCGCGACGCCCTTCCCGACTTCCGATTCAACGATGGGACGGTAACGTTCATGGAATCCGCACTTTTGCATGCCGCGTCTGCAGCCGAGACGCAGTCGCTGTCCTTCCTGGACATTGCCCTGTGGGTGGTCCTGCCCTACGTGTCCTTCGCGATCCTCATTGTGGGCCTCGCGTGGCGCTACAAGACGGACCAGTACGGCTGGACGTCTCGTTCCTCGCAGTGGAATGAGCCGGCCATCCTGCGTTGGGCGTCGCCGATGTTCCACTTCGGTGTCCTCTTCGTGTTCGTGGGCCACGTCATGGGCCTCGTGATCCCGAAGACGTGGACCGAGGCGGCCGGTGTGCCTCAGCACGTCTACCACCTGATGGCGACGATCCCCGGATCGATCGCCGGACTCATGACGATCGTTGGCCTCGCGCTGCTGATCTACCGTCGCCTGGTGGTCAAGTCGGTCCGCGTGGCGACGACCCGCATGGACATCGTCACCTACGTCATGCTGGCGATCCCGGTGCTCCTGGGCGGCGCGGCGACGCTGCTGAACCAGGTGCTCGGTGGACACGAGGGCTACGACTATCGCGAGACGATCTCCGTCTGGTTCCGCTCGATCTTCTATCTCCACCCGCAGGCGCACCTGATGGTGGATGTGCCCCTCAGCTTTAAGCTGCACATCATCGCGGGCCTGCTGCTCTTCTGCATCTGGCCGTTCACCCGCCTCGTGCACGCGGTGAGCGCGCCGGTCGGCTACGTGGCGCGTCCTCCGGTGATCTACCGGTCGCGCGACGAGCGTCGCACGCACGAGATCACGCGCGGCGGTATGTCGGACTGAATGGCGCGGCTTGGTCCCGGTCTCGATTGACGAGGCCGGGGCTGGGCGGGCGCAGCGCGCGGGGGCGGGCGTTTGCTCGCCCCTTCGTCGTATATGGAGGGAACTGTGGCCTGATCTGTGATTGTGTTCTATGACCCCTTCAAATGTTTCCGATCAGTGACATTGGTCGTGCATGTTGGGCGTTGAGCTGGGTAAAATTGTGTTTAATTTGTAAGTAATGTAAGGAAGTTAAAGCCGTACGGGGATGCCATTGTTGTGTATTTCCGCTGATTAAGAGGGAGAGAGGATAGATATGACTAGTACCTCCCATTCTCGGACTCTGGCCGAGACGCTCGAGGCAATGGCTGCCCTCACACCCGCCCAGCACGCGCTGTTGGAGCGTATTTCGCAGCATGCGACGCCCGTGACCGTCGCGGAGTTGGCTCAGGAGGCCGGCCTGCACGTGTCCAGCGTGCGCGAGACCCTGGAGGGTCTTTTTGGCGTGGGCCTCGTGGAGAAGCAGCAGCTTCCCTCTTCGGGACGCGGGCGTCCGGCGCTCGGCTATTCGACGACGACCCCGGCGGACCCGTCTTTCGCGGCTCAGATGTTGCAGCAGCTGACCTCGTCCCTGCTCGCGTGGCTGCGCGCCGACGCCGCGGACCCGGCCGCGTCGGTGCGTGAGATCGGCGCCCGCTGGGCGGATGCCGCCCTGGAGACGATGGCTGTGCCGGACCACAGCCACGGGATTGCGCGCCGGGCCATGCGCGACAACTTCAACATCGCGGGGCACCTGGGCAAGGTGCGACTGTTCATGAACGCGATGGGCTTCGCGTCGGTGCCTCACGAGAGCGATCAGATGGCGGTCGTGCTGACGGCCTGCCCGTTCACGGAGCCGGGAGCCCCTGACGATCTGGCCCTTGAGCTGCGTCGCGGCATTGTCGAGCGCGTCTTTGAGCGCACGGCGACGGGCACGGCGAGCTGGTCGGTGGAGGTCGATCCGATCAACCCGCTGCGCCTGACGGTGTTCCTGCGCCCGCTGGATGAGCCGAACCCGAAGCCGCTGTCGACGACGGTGCATTTCTTCGGCGGAGCGGCCGAGGCGGCCGGCGGTTACATGCGTGAGCTGCCCGCCTCGGAGACGCCCGCGACCCTCGGCGAGTTGGTTGCGTACCTGAGTGATGGCAACCCGGATCTGGGGCGCATCCTCGACGTGTCGAGTTTCCTGGTCAACGAGCGTTCGGCCCGCCTGGACGCGGACCTGATGCCGGGCGTGCGCGTCGACGTGTTGCCGCCCTTTGCTGGCGGGTGAGAGATTCTTAGCATTTGAGTGGAACGGTCAGGGTTTACATAAAATCCTGGCTGTTTCCACGTAAAATGAAAGTAAGCATCTCCCGTTCCTGGAGGATCCCATGTCAGCAGAGATTGCAACAGGTATTACTGACGACCCCCTCGACTCGCGCTCACTGATTGACAGTGCGCGCCGCGACACGTGTGGCGCGGTCGCGTCTTTCATCGGTGCCGTGCGTAACCACGACGGGGGAGAAGGGGTGGACGCGATCGAGTATTCGGCGCATCCGTCCGCCTCGCAGATTTTGCGCGAGATCGTCGGCGAGTTCGCGGATCGGCCCGGTGTGCATTGCATCGTTGCGTGGCACCGTGTCGGACACCTCGGGATCGGCGAGGATGCGATGGTGGTGGCGGTGGCTGCCGAGCATCGCGCCCAGGCGTTCCGCGCGGTGGAGGGCATCGTCGAGGAAGTCAAGGCGAAGCTGCCGGTGTGGAAGAAGCAGGAGCTGACCGACGGTTCTCACAACTGGTCGGGCCTGTAAACGATGACGATTGGCGATCCTTATTCGCGTGAGGCGGCCGTCTCGGGCCGCAGCGTGGCGCTCCCGCTGATCAATGCGCCCGTCGCGTACGAGGCCGGGGATCCTGCGTTGGAGCGTTTCCGACGCAATTGGCTGGTGTCCGGCATCGGCGAGGCGGGTCAGGCGCGTTTGGCGGCCTCGCGTGTTCTCGTGGTGGGCGCGGGCGGCCTGGGCTCGCCCGTGCTGCTCTACCTGACGGCGGCGGGCGTGGGGACGATCGGCGTCTGCGACTCCGACGTCGTCGACACCTCGAACCTGCAGCGCCAGCTGCTGCACGGCGAGGCCGACGTGGGGATCCCGAAGCCGGATTCGGCGGTGCGTCACCTGTCTGGTCTCAATTCCATGGTGCATTTCGAGCGCTTCGGGCATGTGACGCGCGAGTGGCTGGATGAGCATGGCCGCGAGTGGGACCTGATCGTCGAGTGCACGGATAGCTTCGACGCGAAGTACCTGGTGGCTGACTACTGCGCGGATTCGGGCGTGCCCCTCGTGTGGGGCACGGTCGTGCGCATGGCCTACCAGGTCAGCGTCTTCTGGTCCGCCGCGCCCGCTCCCGTCCCGGCCTTGACGTTGCGGAGCTTGCACCCGGTCCAGCCTCCCCCGGGGGCGACGCCGGCCTCGCCCGAGGTGGGCGTGCTGGGCCCGGTCGTCGGCCAGGCGGGCACGGCCATGGCGACCGAGGCCATCAAGGTGCTGGTCGGTTTCGGCGAGCCGCTTATCGGCCGCGTCCTCATGGTGGATGCGGCGACGCAGCGTACGGACGTGCTGACCTTCGCGCCGTGGGAGTGAGTGGCGTGGGGGCGTCCTTGTCGTACGGCGCGGGCGTGCCCCGCGCGCGGCTCGCGGCGATGGTCGTCGGCGGCGGGGGCGGTGAGCGCCTGGGTGGCGTTTCCAAGCCTGACCTGGTGCTGGGCGGTGTGCGCCTGGTCGACCGCGTGTGCGCGGCCCTGGGCGAGGTGGCTGGGGCGGGCGTGGTGGCCGTCGTTCCGCCGACCGTGCGCGTGCCTGTCGGCGTGGGGCGGACTCTTGAGGACCCGCCTGGCGGAGGTCCCCTCGCCGGGATCGACGCGGGACTGGCTGCCCTGTCCGTGGGGGCCGACACGTGGGTGGTCGTCGTGTCCGTGGACTGCCCGGGCATCGCCGAGGTCCTGCGCGGGCTCCTCCGCGATCCTGCGGGTCCGGGGTGCGACGGGCGTATCATGCGCGGCGGGGATCCCGAGCCTTTCGATCAGTACCTCATGGGCGTCTACCGCGCGGGCGCGCTGCGCCGGGTTATCGACGAGGCCGTGGTGCGGCACGGGAGCGTGCGCGGCATGGGGGTGCGCCGTGTCCTGCGCGCCCTGACGCTGGAGCGGGTGGATGTGAGCGCGGACGTGTGTCGCGACGTCGATACGCCCGAGGATCTGGCCTGGTGGGGGTCATACTTCGACCGATGATTTGTCAGTAATTCTGAGTGGGTATAGGTTTAGAGGGTAAGTGTCAAAGCCTTTCATCCCACCCAGGTGCGCTCATGAATCTTCGTTACGGACATTGGTGTCAGCGACTCGGACTGACCATAGTGTCAGGAATCGTTGCCACTTTTCTTGCCCCAGCCGCCCTCGCGGCCCCTATTGACGAGCAGGGGGCGCAGAGCGATTCCAGCATTGCCGACTCGCAGGTGTCAACATCCGAGGAGGAAGCCCAGAGCGGCTCTGCTGCCGTGGACCAGGCGAGTGCCCGCGACGCCGATTCCGCGGACGCAGCCACGGCCTCGTCCGAGGAGAGGACGGAGGAAGGGGGCAGCGCCCAAGTCCTGACCTTCCCCGGCTCGAGCGGACCGACGCGCATCCACTTCCTCTCGACGCAGGGGGCAGCGGATGCGATCCTCCTCGAATCGCGCGGTGTCTTCGCCATGATCGACGGCGGCGAAGGTCTCGGCGCGCCAGACGGCTCCGACCCACGCTACCCGTGGCGGGATGGAATCGAAGACCCGAGCAAGGGTGACACCGAGTGGGTCCTCGGGTATATGAGGCGCCACGGCGTCACCTCCTCGAACCTGGCGTTCTACCTGGGCACGCACGCGCACTCCGACCATATCGACAACGCCGACGACATTATCTACGAGTTTCATCCGCAGGTAATCCTGACTCCCGAATATTCCGACGAGTGGATCACGGACAAGTCACGCCTATGGGACAACCAGTGGTGCTATGACAACATGATGACCGCCGCGCGATGGGCGGCATCCGCGTACGGCGCGACCGTCATACAGCACGTCAACGACGACGATACGCACATCCAGCTCGGCGACATGGACGTCCAGCTGATCCCCGTGGACCCGGACGAAAACTATAAGAAAGTCGGCGTGCGCGACGCGAACCTGATCGCCTACACGGCGAAAGTGAGCGCGTTTGGAAGCTCCGCGTACCTGGCGGCGGACCTTGAGGCGCGGGGCGGTTACGAGGATCGCATCGCCCCCATTGTCGGGCACGTCGACCTACTGAAAGCCGGGCATCACGGGATGTCGAGCTCGAACTTCCCTGCGTTCATGGAGGCGCTCAGTCCCTCCATGATCGTCCAGACGGGCCCGAAGTGGTTTACTCCCGACAATCTCACCGACAGTGTTATCCGCGGGAATGCATCATGGGCGCCAACCCTGGAACTATGGTCGGCGGGTTCCATCCCCGCTGTCGTCGCTACCTTCACCACCTCCTCGGGCATTTCCTATAACGATCTCTCGGCCGCGTCCTGGGGGCACGAATATGGCGGGGTTGCTCCGCGGGCCTGGTGGTTCAAGGGAGCGCGCCCATCGGCGACGACCGGGTGGTGGCAGGGGCGCTCAGGGGCCTGGTACTACTTCGCGGGCAAGCCCTCCGCCGAGGCCTCGGCGTGGGTATATGACCGCGGATCCTGGTACTGGATGGGGGCCAGTGGCGCGATGGCGACCTCCGAGTGGGTGAACGACGGAACGGGCTGGTACTACGTCGATGCATCCGGGCGTCTCGCCGAAAGCGGTTGGATGTGGGAGTCCGGCTCCTGGTACTACCTGACCGGCGGGCGTATGACTGAGGGGTGGTTGCGTGATCGCGGCACCTGGTGCTACATGGATTCCCGCACGGGCGCGATGCGCACGGGCTGGGTCCAGGTCGATGATCGCTGGTACTACTTCGAGCCTTCCGGCGCCATGGTCACCGGGTGGTTGCGTAGCGATGGGGCCTGGTACTACCTGTCCGGCAGTGGCGCGATGGTGGCGGGGTGGCTGCTTGATCATGGCACCTGGTACCACATGGATTCCCGCACGGGCGCGATGCGCACGGGCTGGGTACAGGTCGATGATCGCTGGTACTACTTCGAGCCTTCCGGTGCCATGGCCACCGGGTGGTTGAACTCAGGAGACAACTGGTACTACATGAGCGCAAACGGTGCGATGAGCACCGGCTGGGTCAATGATCGTGGCGCCTGGTACTACATGGATTCCACCGGCGTCATGGTGACCGGCACGGTGTCGATCGACGGGCGTTCCTCGTTGTTCTCTTCCTCGGGCCGATGGGTTGGTTACGCCTCCTGAACGTGGTGGTGCCTGTGGGGCGCGTCGTCTGGTGGTGCTGTCATCGGATGCCGTGTTGTCCCCTGATGTGGGACGACTGACGTGAGTCGGGCGTGTTGGTGGCGGGCTCAGTGGAGCCTTCGTCGTGTCTCCGCGTGCCGCCGGGATGGCTGACCGGCCTGTTAGAGAGCGGCGCCATCGCGCGCGTGCGGCGGTGTCATCTGGGCTTTCACGGGCTATTTGACAGAATGGAGTCATTATCGTAAAACCGTGCATACCAGGCTGTTTAGCAACTTGACATCCCCTATGATTTGTCGGTAACGTGTGTGCGGGTGTAGATTGACGTGGTCAGCTTTTAGTCGAAACATGTCTTCAAGGTGTGCACGTGAACAGTTATCACGGCAAAGTACTGCGTTTTATCGGTATGACCGTCCTGTCAGGACTCGTCGCGGCAAGCCTCGCCCCGGCCTCGTTCGCGGCCCCCAGCGACTCTCAGGAAACGAATACCGAAACCCAGGTCAGCGCCACGGTCCTCTCCTATCCCGGAACAAACGGCCCGACCCGCATCCACATCATCACCACGACGGGCACAGCAGACGCGATCCTCCTTGAATCGCGCGGTGTCTTCGGCATGATCGACGGCGGCGAAGGCGTCGGCGCGCCCGACGGCTCCGACCCCCGCTACCCCCTGCGCCCCGGCATCACCCCCGCCGAGCGCGGCGACACCGACTGGGTGCTGACCTACATGCGCGACCATGGCGTCACCTCCTCCAACCTCGCGTTCTACCTGGGCACGCACGCCCACTCCGACCACATCGACAACGCTGACGACATCATCCGCACCTTCAGGCCCAAGGCCATCTTCAGCCCCGAATACTCCGATAAGTGGATCACGAACCCGAACGGACTGTGGGACAACCAGTGGATCTACGACAACATGATCAACGCCGCCACGTGGGCCCGGAAAGCTTACGGCGCGCAACTCATCCAGCACGTCGACGGCTACAACACGCACGTGCAGCTGGGTGACATGGACGTCCAGATCATCCCCTTCGACCCCGAGGAGACCTACAAGAAGAAGGGAACCACGGACGCAAACCTCATGGGATGGGGCGCCAAAGTCACCGCCTTCGGGCACAGTGCCTTCCTGGCCGCCGACCTCATGGACACCGAGGCCGACTGGGTGACCCACAACGGATTCGAGGCGCGCGTCGCCTCCGCCGTCGGCCACGTCGACCTGCTCAAAGCGGGCCACCACGGCCAGCGCAGCTCCAACTTCGAACCCTTCATGGCGGCCCTGAGCCCCTCCATGATCGTGCAAACCGGCTCCGAAACCCTCAGCCCCGATCGCCTCACCACCGACGTCATCCACGGCTCCGACCTGTGGGTCCCCATGGAAGAACTGTGGGAAAGGGGCCGCATCCCCTCCCTCATCACCACCTTCGCCCCCTCCGGCATCACCACCAACGACCTGTCGGCCGCCTCCTGGGGTCACGAATACGACAACGAAAGCCCGCGCGCCTGGTGGTTCCAGGCCGGACGTCCCGTCGCCACGACCGGCTGGTGGCACGCCCCCTCCCACTCCTGGTACTACTTCGCGGGCAAGCCCAGCGCCGAGGCCTCGGCCTGGGTCAGCGACGGCGGGCGCTGGTTCCGGGTGGACGAGACCGGCGCCATGATCTCGTCTACCTGGTTCAGTAGCGGCGGCCAGTGGTACTGGCTGGGCGCGAGCGGCGCCATGGCCACCTCAGGGTGGATCAACGACGGCACAGCATGGTACTACCTCGACGCCGACGGCCACCCCTCGGGCAACGGGTGGACCCGCATCGACGGCTCCTGGTACTACCTGAGCGCAGGCCGCGCCGCGACCGGGTGGGTGTCCAGCGGCGGGACCTGGTACTACATGGACCCCGCCAGCGCAGCCATGGCCTCGGGCTGGATCCGAGTGGGCGGCTCCTGGTACCACCTGGCCCCCTCCGGCGCGCTGAGCACCGGCTGGCTGCGCGACGGCGGCGCCTGGTACTACATGGACCCCGCCAGTGGAGCCATGGCCACGGGAGCCCGGAACATCGACGGGCGGCGATCTACCTTCGACCCCTCGGGCCATTGGATCGGATACGCCTCCTGACGAGTCGAGGATCTCTTCGCGAATATCCTGCCTGGGCGCCGCCCGGCCGCATATGGAAGCGGCCGGGCGGCGCTAATATGTAGCGTTTTCGTGGTGATTGTGGCCTGGTCGGTTTTGTGGACCGAGTGTTTTGGGGGTTGTTGGTTGTTATTGGTGGTGTTGTGTTGTTGTCCCAAAGTGCAGTCCACTTCGCTTGAAATGGGTGTTGTGGCTGTTTTTGGTCGAGGTGGTCTACGGTTTGAGCACATCGGTGTGCTGGCTGCCCTTCGGTGCTTGCCCTGTGGGCCTGAGGTGACGGTGGGATCCGGGGCGTCGCTCGCGGATAGGTTGTCACGATGCGGATAGGTTATTCGCTTGTGGATAGGTTAATAACCTATCCGCGTGCTCGTAATCTATCCGCATGCGAGCCCTCGGCCACCGAGGTGGTGTCGGTAGTCGCTGTGTGCTGGTGAGGATTGGCCTGGTCCACAAAACCAGGCCACGGCCTCGTCTCTTGCTCTGCCCCGGCCATGGTTCCCCACAAATGTCGCACGTAATTTCCATGTAAACCTTTCAAGATTTGAAATCGCATCGTTGATATTCTGCGGAAATCTCGATACCTTAGAAAACTAAGGGGAACCAAATTACGTGCGACTTTTGGGGGCGCGGACGAGGAGGGGGTGGGGAGAGGGAGGGG
>ERZ772987.22-NODE-22-length-33341-cov-8.04206_pt1 | contig 33341 bp, 23 predicted proteins | sample MGYA00511129_ERZ772987 | MGnify/ENA primary metagenome ERZ772987 (study PRJEB29015, sample SAMEA2738058) | human oral metagenome | biome: human oral; feature: human-associated habitat; material: saliva | place: China | collected 2222 ...
CGTGGCGGGCGTCGCCCACGCGAGTGAGTTTTCCCCGCCCGCGCGGGGATGAGCCCTACCCGAACACTAACTTAACTTAGGCTACCCTGTTTTCCCCGCCCGCGCGGGGATGAGCCACCGTACAGCAAATGCAGCATGTGCAGCGACACCGTTTTCCCCGCCCGCGCGGGGATGAGCCATTGAGGCCTAGCAATTAGGCATCCCGGCCTTAGTTTTCCCCGCCCGCGCGGGGATGAGCCTGTGAGTACACAGACGCCGAGATTCAGGCGTGCGTTTTCCCCGCCCGCGCGGGGATGAGCCGGACGAGCTGCTGCCACGCATCAGGCATCAGCCGTTTTCCCCGCCCGCGCGGGGATGAGCCGCCACGAGCCGAACGCGCCGACAAACGATTCGAGTTTTCCCCGCCCGCGCGGGGATGAGCCTCCCGACGCCAATCCGAGCGCGCCGCCGATGGCGTTTTCCCCGCCCGCGCGGGGATGAGCCCGCAGTATCAGATGCTGGCAGGCACACGACGACGTTTTCCCCGCCCGCGCGGGGATGAGCCCAACGCCTGTACACCAGGCCAAACAACCAGCGCGTTTTCCCCGCCCGCGCGGGGATGAGCCGTCGTGTAGTAACGACGCCCCGCAGAATTAACCGTTTTCCCCGCCCGCGCGGGGATGAGCCGGATGGGTGCCTGTTCGACGGGATTGATGCGTGGTTTTCCCCGCCCGCGCGGGGATGAGCCGGGTGATACGCCTGTGACGGGCGGGGCCGTGGTGTTTTCCCCGCCCGCGCGGGGATGAGCCGGATTTCTCACGATGGAATGGCGGCGGGCGTCGGTTTTCCCCGCCCGCGCGGGGATGAGCCGCCCTGCTTGAATATCTGGACACGACTTTCGGCGTTTTCCCCGCCCGCGCGGGGATGAGCCCGGCGCGAGCATCCTCGACTGGGTTGGCGCTGTGTTTTCCCCGCCCGCGCGGGGATGAGCCCTGAAGGAGGCCGTTGACCGCCTCGTGAACGGTGTTTTCCCCGCCCGCGCGGGGATGAGCCCTCGAAGGTTGCGCCCTTTTCGTCGCCTGCCTCGTTTTCCCCGCCCGCGCGGGGATGAGCCGTACGGCGGGCATCTGTCGGGTGCGCACGTCTCGTTTTCCCCGCCCGCGCGGGGATGAGCCGGCCGACCACAAGCAGCTCGAAGCACTCACGGCGTTTTCCCCGCCCGCGCGGGGATGAGCCCAGCTCTCGCATACGCGCGGTGATCTTCTTGATGTTCTCCCCGCCCGCGCGGGGATGAGCCCGTGTTGCGAGTAACCCCACTATACGAAGGCTGGTTTTCCCCGCCCGCGCGGGGATGAGCCGGCTGCGTTGTTCTTGAGGGCTTCCTGGAGCTTGTTTTCCCCGCCCGCGCGGGGATGAGCCCGTGTTGCGAGTAACCCCACTATACGAAGGCTGGTTTTCCCCGCCCGCGCGGGGATGAGCCGGCTGCGTTGTTCTTGAGGGCTTCCTGGAGCTTGTTTTCCCCGCCCGCGCGGGGATGAGCCGCGCGTAGACCAAGGCCCCCACCTGGACGGTCCGTTTTCCCCGCCCGCGCGGGGATGAGCCCCGCGTAGAGAGTGCGCAGGCAACGGTTCTGCAGTTTTCCCCGCCCGCGCGGGGATGAGCCCACGCGAGGGATCGGGGGCGGTCAGGTCCAGGTGTTTTCCCCGCTCGCGCGGGGATGAGCCCGGGGAACAGCTCGTTAGTCATTTCGTGCATGGGTTTTCCCCGCCCGCGCGGGGATGAGCCCGTCACGCGCGTCTGCACCGCGCGATCAGCGGACGTTTTCCCCGCCCGCGCGGGGATGAGCCATGACGGGGTTCACCCTCGCGACCGCGCGAGACTGTTTTCCCCGCCCGCGCGGGGATGAGCCCGTTGACCTCCTGGCAGGTCGATCATGATACGCGTTTTCCCCGCCCGCGCGGGGATGAGCCCAGGGCCTTCACGAACGCCTGTTCGGTTGTCTGGTTTTCCCCGCCCGCGCGGGGATGAGCCGCTCCCCACCCTCCCCCTCGCTTACCCTGACTAGTTTTCCCCGCCCGCGCGGGGATGAGCCTTAGGGGGCATTTCGTGAGGGCAATTTTTCGGAGTTTTCCCCGCCCGCGCGGGGATGAGCCCATGTGGGATTAAGTTGACTTTGAGGGGAAAGCGTTTTCCCCGCCCGCGCGGGGATGAGCCCATCAGGCGCTCGGGCTGCGTGCTGCCCGGGTCGTTTTCCCCGCCCGCGCGGGGATGAGCCACCTGTTCTCGCGCGGCGCTCTGCCCGCCGATGGGTTTTCCCCGCCCGCGCGGGGATGAGCCCCCCAGCTGTCAGGTTGTTTGCGGGCGGTCTTTGTTTTCCCCGCCCGCGCGGGGATGAGCCTGGAGTTGGCGACGCTGTCCGCAGCGAGAGACGGTTTTCCCCGCCCGCGCGGGGATGAGCCTGGCATCGTGCAGGCGATCCCGCAGCTGATCGCGTTTTCCCCGCCCGCGCGGGGATGAGCCTTGTCTGTTCTCCAGGGGGTGTGATGCCCACCCGTTTTCCCCGCCCGCGCGGGGATGAGCCCTTGGTCATCTGGCGAATCAGCTTGCCGTTGGAGTTTTCCCCGCCCGCGCGGGGATGAGCCGCAGTCCAGGGACTTGGCGAGGGTGGCGAGGCCGTTTTCCCCGCCCGCGCGGGGATGAGCCCTGCTACTCACCGACACCGCCGTTAGCTCCCACGTTTTCCCCGCCCGCGCGGGGATGAGCCCACTAAGTGCGAGCACATGCCTAGGGCCGAATGGTTTTCCCCGCCCGCGCGGGGATGAGCCCACGTTTTTTCGTGTTGACACGCTGACAGGGGGGTTTTCCCCGCCCGCGCGGGGATGAGCCGCCAGAAGCCCGGCGCGCCCCGTGTGGGCGATCGTTTTCCCCGCCCGCGCGGGGATGAGCCCGCGCCGAGCTGGACGAACGTCTCACCGAGCTGGTTTTCCCCGCCCGCGCGGGGATGAGCCGGTTTTTATGGTGTGAAACAGGTAATACTTTGGGTTTTCCCCGCCCGCGCGGGGATGAGCCCTGCTGCTGACCGACACCGCCGTTAGCTCACACGTTTTCCCCGCCCGCGCGGGGATGAGCCCGCGCCAACGGCGAGCCCAATGGGGCCGGTCAGGTTTTCCCCGCCCGCGCGGGGATGAGCCTCTCCCACTCGATACTTAGGAGTCCTTCGGTTCGTTTTCCCCGCCCGCGCGGGGATGAGCCCATCGACGAGAACCGCCCGCGCCGTCGATACCCGTTTTCCCCGCCCGCGCGGGGATGAGCCGCGATGCCTAAGCGCGTGCATCGTCACGCCGGGGTTTTCCCCGCCCGCGCGGGGATGAGCCCGGTTCTGCAGACGCTCAACGTCCACAGTAACGGTTTTCCCCGCCCGCGCGGGGATGAGCCGGTGGAGTCCACGTTGAAGCGCGTGGTCCCGTCGTTTTCCCCGCCCGCGCGGGGATGAGCCCGCCATGACATCTTCACGATCACCTACGACCCGGTTTTCCCCGCCCGCGCGGGGATGAGCCTGCGCCGAGGTCGACGCTGCGCCTCGGTCCTGCGTTTTCCCCGCCCGCGCGGGGATGAGCCCGTGAGTTCACGTCCTACCTGGTGGGTGAGACCGTTTTCCCCGCCCGCGCGTGGATGAGCCGGGCGCGTCGTCAATCCACACGCTGATGGGAAAGTTTTCCCCGCCCGCGCGGGGATGAGCCCGCCGCCGACGCCGAGCTCGCCGATGACTCCGGGTTTTCCCCGCCCGCGCGGGGATGAGCCGACCTCGAAGACCTCGAAGCGACCCAGCGAGTCGTTTTCCCCGCCCGCGCGGGGATGAGCCGGGGTCAGGAAGGCGCTGTGAGCGAGTTTTAGGGTTTTCCCCGCCCGCGCGGGGATGAGCCGCCGATGGAGAGGCGGTCAATGACGCCGTCCTTGTTTTCCCCGCCCGCGCGGGGATGAGCCGGGAAACAGCCCCAAAGCCCGCTCCTAGAGCGCGTTTTCCCCGCCCGCGCGGGGATGAGCCGAAGAGGATATGCAGTTTATCCGAAGTCGGCAAGTTTTCCCCGCCCGCGCGGGGATGAGCCGGGGCCGGAGCAGGTGCGGATGGCTCGGGCTTCGTTTTCCCCGCACGCGCGGGGATGAGCCCTGCGGTGGACGCAGGCGGGCATGCCAGTCGCAGTTTTCCCCGCCCGCGCGGGGATGAGCCCAGGTGGCACTACACCCCCGCCGAGTCCGAAGGGTTTTCCCCGCCCGCGCGGGGATGAGCCCCCCGAGGACGTGAAGGACTGCGGCGGCTACGTGTTTTCCCTGCCCGCGCGGGGATGAGCCGGACCAAGAACTGATGAGCACAAAGACCGCCGCGTTTTCCCCGCCCGCGCGGGGATGAGCCCACGATTATGAAATAAATAAATATAAATAATAAGTTTTCCCCGCCCGCGCGGGGATGAGCCGTCGCCTTTTCCCACCAGTCAATCAGGCCGGTTGTTTTCCCCGCCCGCGCGGGGATGAGCCCAGACAATCTATGAGGGGATCACCCTCCACAACGTTTTCCCCGCCCGCGCGGGGATGAGCCGGCGGTCACGCCGGAAAGCTGGCGAAGGACAACGTTTTCCCCGCCCGCGCGGGGATGAGCCTTGCTGAGCATGTGGACGGGGAGGTGGCCTGAGGTTTTCCCCGCCCGCGCGGGGATGAGCCTCGACCTGGCTGTCGCAGATTCCGGGAACCATGGTTTTCCCCGCCCGCGCGGGGATGAGCCCCCCGGGCTTTGTACGCCTCGGCGACCTCGTGAGTTTTCCCCGCCCGCGCGGGGATGAGCCCGTCGCCCAGTTCCTTGCGGACGGACTCATTCAGTTTTCCCCGCCCACGCGGGGATGAGCCGACAGGACGCCTACAGGCGGGCATCAAGCCCTCGTTTTCCCCGCCCGCGCGGGGATGAGCCGGCGAGCGCGACCCGATCGAGCGTTACGGCGTGGTTTTCCCCGCCCGCGCGGGGATGAGCCCGCTCAGCAAACTAGTTCCCAGGACACTAGTTCGTTTTCCCCGCCCGCGCGGGGATGAGCCGGGGGCATCCGGGCGGGTGGGGACAGTCTCAGTGTTTTCCCCGCCCGCGCGGGGATGAGTCGGGCGCGACCGGCCTCATGGCGTCCTACCCGTCGTTTTCCCCGCCCGCGCGGGGATGAGCCCGCGCTCCCGGTCCTGCTGGACATGGCGGGCCAGTTTTCCCCGCCCGCGCGGGGATGAGCCGCGGGCGGGATGCTCGCCGGTCCCATGATTGCCGTTTTCCCCGCCCGCGCGGGGATGAGCCGTCCGCCAAGACATGGACGGACATGGTAAAGGCGTTTTCCCCGCCCGCGCGGGGATGAGCCCCAGGACATCTAGGGTCTTTCCTGCTTGCTGCCGTTTTCCCCGCCCGCGCGGGGATGAGCCCATGCGGACGATCGGCATCGAGTGCCGCCCCGAGTTTTCCCCGCCCGCGCGGGGATGAGCCTAACGCTATGCAACTAGGGACGCGTGAGACTGTGTTTTCCCCGCCCGCGCGGGGATGAGCCCCCAGCCGCGTCGAGCTGGGCGAGTGCCTGGCGGTTTTCCCCGCCCGCGCGGGGATGAGCCGATAAAACACCACACCGAAAGGTTACCTACCATGTTTTCCCCGCCCGCGCGGGGATGAGCCCAGCCTGGCACAGACGCTAGGCTTGAAACCACAGTTTTCCCCGCCCGCGCGGGGATGAGCCGCCGCAATGCAATTGACGCGCGACAACTTTATCGTTTTCCCCGCCCGCGCGGGGATGAGCCGTGTGGTCCGAAGGATCGCTGCGCTGGCTTGAAGTTTTCCCCGCCCGCGCGGGGATGAGCCCCGCAATCGAGACGGCCTGGAACAAGGTCAAGGGTTTTCCCCGCCCGCGCGGGGATGAGCCGGGCAAGACGGAGACTATGGGCGCGGTCGGCATGTTTTCCCCGCCCGCGCGGGGATGAGCCTCCGAGAAGGGACTGCTGGGAAACCGAGCAGATGTTTTCCCCGCCCGCGCGGGGATGAGCCGCTCAAACGGCGACCGAGCGACCCTAAACGGATGTTTTCCCCGCCCGCGCGGGGATGAGCCGGCGTTCCTCCTTGAGGAAGTTGCGCAGCCACCGTTTTCCCCGCCCGCGCGGGGATGAGCCGCTCCAGGAGGCCCTGCTCAAGAACGGCGCGTAGTTTTCCCCGCCCGCGCGGGGATGAGCCTGATGCGTCCCAGGACGTTTGACGGCTTTGGCAGTTTTCCCCGCCCGCGCGGGGATGAGCCCGCCGACAACTGCGCCGTGAGCAGACGCCAAGTGTTTTCCCCGCCCGCGCGGGGATGAGCCTTCAAGCTCGCCGGGATGGCCCTCCAGATCGCAGTTTTCCCCGCCCGCGCGGGGATGAGCCCGCCTTCGGCCATGCCCTCTCCTTATCTAGTTTGTTTTCCCCGCCCGCGCGGGGATGAGCCGGTACTCGCCGGGCCGTCTCGGCGGTCGCTTTCGTTTTCCCCGCCCGCGCGGGGATGAGCCCGCCGACAACTGCGCCGTGAGCAGACGCCAAGTGTTTTCCCCGCCCGCGCGGGGATGAGCCCGGCGCCGGAGATCTGCACGACTCCTCCGCGCAGTTTTCCCCGCCCGCGCGGGGATGAGCCCGCCTCATACACCATCTCGCCAATCGCGTCCAGGTTTTCCCCGCCCGCGCGGGGATGAGCCGTCGAAAGAGCCTACGTTCTGGGATGCTTACGCGTTTTCCTCGCCCGCGCGGGGATGAGCCCACATACCAACCAACCATCCGCATCTTGAGATGGTTTTCCCCGCCCATGCGGGGATGAGCCGAATCTGCGGAGGTCGCATCGTCGGCGGCGCTCGTTTTCCCCGCCCGCGCGGGGATGAGCCGCGCGACTGTGAAGGCCGCGAGTGTGACAATTGGTTTTCCCCGCCCGCGCGGGGATGAGCCTGAGGACGGCACGTACAACTTCGAGTGGTGGGTGTTTTCCCCGCCCGCGCGGGGATGAGCCCGAGCGCCAGCCCCTTGAGGCTCAGTACGCAGCCGTTTTCCCCGCCCGCGCGGGGATGAGCCCGCCGGTGGGTACGCCGCCGGTCCATTGTTTTCCCCGCGCGGGGATGAGCCCGTCAACGCGATCGCGGGCGGCACCAAGGAGACGTTTTCCCCGCCCGCGCGGGGATGAGCCCCAAGTATCCGACGTATACAAGCGCTCGGACCAGTTTTCCCCGCCCGCGCGGGGATGAGCCCCAAGTATCCGACGTATACAAGCGCTCGGACCAGTTTTCCCCGCCCGCGCGGGGATGAGCCCGAATCGGTTGGGAGCCGCTCAGGGGACGCGAAGTTTTCCCCGCCCGCGCGGGGATGAGCCGCTCGTGTACATGCTGAAAGAAGGCGTGAACATGTTTTCCCCGCCCGCGCGGGGATGAGCCCATCAGCCAGACTGATCTGCCAGGTGCCGACTCGTTTTCCCCGCCCGCGCGGGGATGAGCCTTCTTGGTCTCGGCGACGACTGAGACCTTGACGGTTTTCCCCGTCCACGCGGGGATGAGCCGCATTAGCTTCGGGGCTTGCTGGTGGCTCCGACGTTTTCCCCGTCCACGCGGGGATGAGCCCTGGCGTCCGCCCCACGAGCTCGCTGCCACGACGTTTTCCCCGTCCACGCGGGGATGAGCCCGGCGCGAGCATCCTCGATCGGGTGGGTGCGGTGTTTTCCCCGTCCACGCGGGGATGAGCCCTCTGTACCAAGCCACGACTCTACGGTGGCTTCGTTTTCCCCGTCCACGCGGGGATGAGCCGGGTCTCGACAGCGGCCAGGTCACCCTCCCAGGGTTTTCCCCGTCCACGCGGGGATGAGCCTACCGGGTTGGACTCGGAGACGACTGTGCCTGCGTTTTCCCCGTCCACGCGGGGATGAGCCCCGAAGTACGCGACTCACCGCAACCCGAATAACGTTTTCCCCGTCCACGCGGGGATGAGCCCGGACGCACGCCGTACAGCATGTCTTGCCCGCAGTTTTCCCCGTCCACGCGGGGATGAGCCGGCGTGCAAGGCAGACGATGCACCCGAGCTTATATTTTCCCCGTCCACGCGGGGATGAGCCCGTCTTGAAGAACGTCTTGGAATCGCTCGATTCGTTTTCCCCGTCCACGCGGGGATGAGCCCGGCATCCAGCATGGAACGGTCTCGCTCGGTCAGTTTTCCCCGCCCATGCGGGGATGAGCCTGCCTGTAAGCCAGGCCAAAGATCCCGCGCTCAGTTTTCCCCGCCCATGCGGGGATGAGCCGGTGCACGAGATGCAACATGGTGTTGATGATGAGTTTTCCCCGCCCATGCGGGGATGAGCCCTATAGCGCGGGTCGGGTCTGGCTGTCAACTTGGTTTTCCCCGCCCATGCGGGGATGAGCCGTAGCGGGCAACATTCTCCGCTGTCTGAGACCCGTTTTCCCCGCCCATGCGGGGATGAGCCGATGCCCTGACCGCAATCGTCCCGCGCGGCACCGTTTTCCCCGCCCATGCGGGGATGAGCCGGCGACCTCAAGCGCAAGAACCAGGTGGCACTGGTTTTCCCCGCCCATGCGGGGATGAGCCGTACTGGCCAACCGGTGGTCAGGACCATGCGACGTTTTCCCCGCCCGCGCGGGGATGAGCCCTTGTCAAGCAAGCGGAGTCACGCGCTAACACCGTTTTCCCCGCCCGCGCGGGGATGAGCCGCGTGGCGCCCTGCTGAGCGAAGATCGTCAGTCGTTTTCCCCGCCCGCGCGGGGATGAGCCGTTGAATAACCTGCCAGTCCATCCGTGCCAGCGCCACGCGGTTTTCCCCGCCCGCGCGGGGATGAGCCCGCAAACCGACCATGTATGTGACGTTCACACTCGTTTTCCCCGCCCGCGCGGGGATGAGCCGCAGCCGGCAACGTCAACGCCATCGCGGGCGGCGTTTTCCCCGCCCGCGCGGGGATGAGCCCGCGGGCGTAGAGGTGCTGAACGCGCTGATCACGTTTTCCCCGCCCGCGCGGGGATGAGTTGTTCTCAAAATAGTGATACGGTACGCATGAAGGTGGCAGCCAGCCCACCTGGGAGTGATCCCCGGGCAGGTGGGCCACCTTCGCTGCATTATGCGTGTTTCCCGCCCACGCGGGGAGACATGAACCGAGAGCTATAGTTTGTTCAACGTCACACTAGGCTTATCTTCCGCGATGGCCCTCAGATGCGTTTGAGAGATGCGCGGGCAGTTGGCGGATGAAGTGAGAGAGAGGGAGAGTTTAGTGTGATGCGCATCTCGGATATTGCAAAATATTCAAAAACCAAAAATCCCCGAAGCGAATGCTTCGGGGCTTGCTGGTGGCTCCGACCGGCGTCGATCCGGTGACCTTTCGATTTTCAGTCGAACGCTCTACCAACTGAGCTACAGAGCCAAGACCTGAACCGATTAGGTCTGGTCGGCGACCCCGACGGGACTTGAACCCGCGACCTCCGCCGTGACAGGGCGGCGCGCTAACCAACTGCGCTACGGGGCCTTACAATAGGTAAGACCTATTAAATTATGCCGTTCACAACTGCGACCGGCTGGTACCCCCAACGGGATTCGAACCCGTGTCGCCGCCGTGAAAGGGCGGTGTCCTAGGCCGCTAGACGATGGGGGCCTGTTGGCCGTCGAACTGGCGTCCGAAGACGGGATATATCTTAGGCAGAGGTTCATCGATACGTCAAAACGAAATCGAGTGACGAGCAACACGTTACATGAAAATGTTGCAATTGTGCGGAATTCACAGGATTTCATCAGCTAGTCGTCCTACCCTTAATCCATGATTCTGTCACCAGTACTCGGTGCCCTCGCCCAAGCGTCTGATGCGCTCACGCTCGCCGCCGCGGATCAGCAATCCGGCGCAGAGGCAGCCGTCGACACCACCATCGACGTCACCCTCCTGTTCCTCGGGCCCATCATCGGAGCCTGCCTGGGTGTTGTCGCGTCGATCGTCCTGTCCGTCCTCGCACGCAGGGCACTTGCTAAGTCCGCCATGGCCTCGTCGATCCTGAACCGCGTGCGCCGCCCCGCCCACTTTGCGTTCGCGACGTGGGGAGCGTGGGTTGGCCTCGGCATTGCGCTCGTGAATCCGCGGCTGACGGATTGGGGTGGCGCCTCCGTCACGACGTTCCTCATGCACCTGCTCCTCATCGTGGGCCTGGCGTGCATGACGTGGATGGGCTACTCCGCCGCGTGGGTCTTCGAGGACGCAGCAAAGGCCCGCCAAACATCCGACAAAGGCCTCTCGCGCCGCTTCGAGACTCGCGCCCAGGTCCTGCGGCGCTTCGCCCAGGTGGTCATCGCCGTCGTGGGTACGATCGCCATCATCGGGACCTTCGACGCCGCGCGCCATGCCATGACGACCGTCCTGGCGTCCGCCGGTGTCATCTCGGTGATCTTCGGTCTCGCCGCGCAGCAGACCCTCGGTAACGTCGTCGCCGGCTTGCAGCTGGCCTTCACCGACGCGATTCGCGTGGGTGACGTCGTGGTCGCCGGCGATAAGAAGGAAACCGGCTCGGTCGAGGAAATCACGCTGTCCTACGTGGTCGTGCGCATCTGGGACGAGCGCCGCCTCATCATCCCCTGCCGCTACTTCACGCAGACCCCCTTCGAGAACTGGACGCGCCGCGCCGCCGCCCAGCTGGGCACGGTCGAGCTCAAGCTTGACTGGTCCGCGCCCATGACGCTGATTCGCGCCAAGGTTGAAAAGCTCCTGGCCGCCACCGACCTGTGGGACGGGCGCACGTGGGGCGTGCAGATCACCGCCTCCGACGAGTATACGGTGACCGTGCGCGTGCTCGCGTCTGCGAAGAACTCGGGCGACCTCTCCGACCTGCGTGCCTACCTGCGCGAGCACCTCATCACGTGGATCGTCACTGAAGAGCCGTGGGCGCGCCCCGCCCAGCGCATCGAGCCTCGCCAGACCGTCACCGTCGAGCAGGACATGAGTCGCGAGCGCATCGCGCGCCTGGCCGCTGAGCTCGCCGGGATCTCGGGCACGAACGAGGCCGTGGCTGCGACGGGCAGTTCGTCTGTTCTTCGTGGGGCCGAGGCGCGCGAGTCTGCGGGTGGCACCCTGGGTGGCGCGGCCGCCGCGGAAGGCGCCGCGGGAACCGTGCGCGAGCAGCCCAAGGATGCGGCGCACGCCGCGCGCATGGTGGCTGCCCGCCGCAAGGCCAAGCGTGCCCGTCGCCGCGCGATGGCCGACCGTCAGCGCGAACTGGCCGACGGCAAGGCGCCCGCGCCCGACGAGACGCAGGTGATTTCCAAGTCCGCGCTACGCAAGATCATCGAGGCCGCCGGCAACAAGAATCCGCAGCTCACGCAGACCCTGACGGCCACGTCCATCGGCCGCGGTGAGCGCTTCTTCTCCGGCTCCGCCGATGCCGACGAACGCGCGGCCGCCCTGTCTGGCCCCGGCGAAGAGGTCTTCGCCGAGCGCGAGGCCCACTCCCGCCGCGTCAAGGAGCGCCACGAGGCTCGCAAGCGCCGCGCTGACGAGGCCTTGGATGACGAGGCGACCGCGGCTCTGGCCGCCGTCGGCGTCGAGCCCGTCGAGTTCGACCGCGACGCCGAGGCTGTCGAGCAGGCTCAGAACGAGCGCACCGATGCTCAGGCCGAGGCTCCGGCCGAGGGGTCTGCTCCGGAGACTCCTGTCGCCGTGCCTCCCGCCCCTGCGGCCGCAGGCGCTGGCGCTGCTGGTTCCGTTGCTGCCGCTGCCGTGACCGCCGCGAACGCTGCTGCGCAAGCAGCCTCGGCTCCCGCTGAGGACGCCGAGTCCGAGCCTGTCAAGGCTGAGTCCGCCTCCGAGGAGCAGGACAAGCCCGCCGAGAGCACGCCCGTTGAGAGCACGCCCGTCGAGAGCGCGCCCGTCGAGACCGGCGAGGTCGAGGAGGCTGCGGCCCCCGTTTTCGTCGAGGACGTCGAGGCCTCGGATGCTGCCACGGCGGAAGCTGTGGAGCAGGTCGAGCCTGCCCCGGAAACCGAGCAGGGTGAGCCCGCCGCGGCTGATTCCGATGAGCCTGTCAAGGCTGAGGATGCTGCCTGCGTGGAGCCCGAGGTTGAGGTTGTCGAGGCCTCGGATCCTGCCGAGGAGGAATCTGTGGAGCAGGTTGAGCCTGCCGTGGAAGCCCAGCAGGGTGAGCCTGGCGCGGCTGATTCCGATGAGCCTGTCAAGGCTGAGGACGTTGCCTGCGTGGAGCCCGAGGTTGAGGTTGTCGAGGCCTCGGATGCTGCCGCGGCGGAATCTGTGGAGCAGGTCGAGCCTGCCCCGGAAGCCCAGCAGGGCGAGCCCGCCGTTGCTGACTCCGATGAGGCTGACAAGCCGGAGGACGCGACGCCCGATGAGCAGGTGACCGATGGTGCTCCCGAGCGTGAAACATTCGTGAAACAGGATGGCCAGGAGCTCCCGACAGCAGAAACGGGCAACACGGGCACGGCGAACATGGTGTTCGCAGGCAGGCCTGCGCTCGTGCCGCCGCCCGCGCCGACCCCCGCGGAGATGGCCGCCTCGAACGATGGAGCTCCCGCGACTAAGCCGGAGGTCCAGGCGGCACCGGCAATGCCCGTAGCGCAGCCGGAGAAGCCCGAGGCTCCCGCAGCGCCGGTGCAGCCGGAAACACCCGCGGTGCAGCCGGAAACACCCGCGGTGCAGCCGGAAACGGCGTCGACGCCTGAGGAGCAGGAACAGCTGGATCAGTCGGAAGCCCTGGCAGCCCCGGAGCCTCCGGCAGTGCCTGCCCAGCACGAGGAAGCCCCTGCCCAGCAGGAGGAAGCCGTCGCCCCGGAGGCAGCCCCGGAGCCTCCGCCAGCGCCTGCGCAGCAGGAGGAAGCCCCTGTGGAGAGCTCGCCTGAGCCCGCGCAGGAGGAGCAAACCCCCGACGAGCCGTCCATCCACCCCGGTTGGTACGCGGTCGCCGAAGAGGCGCGCCTCGAGGAGGAAATCCGACCGACACCCAAGATGGCGCCGCCGCGCGTGTCCATCATGGACTTCTTCCCGGCGGTGGCCCCCACCGGCGCTGAAGCGGCTATGCTGCGTGCGGTCACGGGCCAGATGCCGGTTATCGGGGACCACAAGGAGGACGAGGAATCCGCCTCCACTGACGAGGCCGTGGTTTCCTCCCTTGCATCCGCCGGGTCGGGTGACTCCGCCAATGCTGAGCCCACCAATGCTGAGCCCACCATGGCTGAGCCTGCACAGGCGGTTGCCGTGGACAGTGAGAGCACGCAGGTTCTCCAGACGCTTGAGGAGCCTCCCGTGCCCGACGAGACCCTCGTGATGGCGACGGCCGAGCAGGTGCCCGCCGCGACGCAAGCCGCGCAAAAGTTCTCTGTGCGGGAGGATGCTTCCACGGAAAAGGCTGCCCAGAAGGAAACCTCTGCGGAGGGGCCCGGATCCAGCAAGGCCGTCGAACCTGCCAAGAGCGCCGAATCTGGCGAGGAAAAGTCCGAGAACGCTCCCGCGTCGAAGGGTTCGTCCAAGAAGGGTGGCTCGAAGAAGGGATCCAAGAAAAAGGGCTCGGGTAAGAAGCGTAAGTCTAAGAAAAAGTAACGCTTCTCGCCCCGCCGACATCGAGAGGTGAGCGGACCCCGCTAGGGGCCACGGCCTCGTCGATCAAACCGGCGAACCAACACCGCGCCGCCCGCGGCCGCACCCGAGAGTGCGCGCCCGCGGGCGACAATGGAGGCATGAACGCCACCGATCCCGCCGCCCGCACCGATGCGGAATGGAAGAAACTCCTGAGCCCCATGCGCTACCACGTGCTGCGCGAAGCGGGTACGGAACGTCCCTTCACGGGCGAGCTCCTGGACGAGTCGCGCGTCGGCACCTACTCGTGCGCGGCGTGCGGCTCGAAGCTTTTTGACTCGGACACCAAGTTCGACTCGTCGTGCGGGTGGCCCTCCTTCTTCCAGGCGCACGAGGGCGCCACGACCGAGCGCGTGGACATGAGCCACGGCATGATCCGCACCGAGGTGCGCTGCGCGACCTGCGATTCCCACCTCGGCCACGTCTTCCCCGACGCCCCCGGACAGCCCACAGGCATGCGTTACTGTATGAACTCGGCGGCGCTCACCTTCGCGCCCGCTTCGTGAGCGAGCGCCCCTCCGCGCCCGAGCGCACCTTGGTCGCCGACCGTATCCCGCCCCAGCTGTACATCGTCGGCTCGGGCCTCATCCAGTACGTGGGTGCGGCGCTAGCAGTCGTCGCTTTCGCCTCCGTCGAGCCGGCGTCGGTCGCGTGGTGGCGCGTCCTGACGGGCGCGCTCGTCCTCCTCGCGTGGAAGCGCCCGTGGCGCGGCGGCCTGACCCGCTCGGATCTGGCGATTTCCGCGCTGTTCGGCGTCATCGTGCTGGCCATGAACTCTTCGTTTTACGAGGCCATCGCCCGCCTGCCGCTGGGCACCGCCGTGTCCATCGAGTTCGTCGGCCCGGTCGCCGTCGCCGTTGTTCGAGGCCGTGGCTGGCGTCAGCGCGTCGCCGCGGTCCTTGCCTTTGCCGGGGTGGCCAGCATCGGCGGGCTCGCCCTGGATCTGTCGCAGCCGAGTGTGCGCGCGGGCCTGGCGTGGATTCTCCTGGCTGCCCTGACGTGGGCGGCCTATATCGTGGTGGGGCAGCGGGCCTCGACGACTCGCGACGGGGTGACGAACCTGGCGCTTGGATGCGCGTGGGGGTCTCTCTTCTTCGCGCCCATCCTCGGGCCGGGACCGATGGCGGCCACGGCCTCGTGGGAGCTGATCGCCATCGTCATCGGCGTCGGCCTGCTGTCCACGGCGATTCCCTACAGCTTCGAGGCGCTCGCGATGCGCCGCCTGGCAGCGCCCACGTTTGCGCTGTTCGCCGCGATTCTCCCCGCGACGTCCGCGCTGGTCGGGGCCGTCATGCTCCGCCAGATCCCCGGCGTCTTCGAGCTGATCGGCCTGGTCCTGGTGTCGGCCGCGGTCTGGCTGGCCTCGCGCGAGTGAGGGCCAGTGGTGGGCGTATTGCGGGTCGGGCAGCCCCGTCCCAACGGGTAGTCGTGGCCGGGCCATGAAAGATGGTGCCTTCCGCTGAATTCATCGCGATGAGGCGCCCGATCTGGATAGGTTGTGACGATCTGGATAGGTTGTGATGATCTGGATAGGTTATTAACCTATCCGGATGCGCGTTACCTATCCGGATGTGCGCGATGTATCTGTATCCAGGGCGCGGTGAGCCTGTGTCCCGTGTGCTGAAGCCCCTCAGTCGAGGCTGAGGTGGCGCGGCGTGTGCGCGCCCCCGCGGGCGATCACCCAGAACGCGAACCACGCGCCGGCCGAGCCCACGATCATGACGAGCACCATCGGCACGGCGCTGTCGCCGCCCGAGGTCGCCAGGGGAGCGGCGATGCCGTTCGCGATCGACTGGAACACGCCCATGACGGACGAGGCCGTCCCCGCGTGCTCGCGCGCCTCGCTCATGGCCTGCGCGCCCGAGTTGCCGAAAATAAACGCGTTCGCCGTCATAATGAGCGCGAAGCCCACGCACGTGAGGATCAGCGGCAGGTCGAGGAGGAACGTCGAGACCGCCAGCGTCACCACGCCGGTCGCCGCGATCGTGAGGCCCGCGATGATGAGTGTGCGCGGCGTGAAGTGGGAGATCAGGCGCACGTTGACCAGCGCGAAGCCGGTCGACAGCAGCGCGTTAAACGCAAACACCCACGCGAAAGCCATGGGGGACAGGCCCAGCGGCCCCTGCAGCACGTAGGTGGCGTTCGAAATGTAGCCGAACATGCAGAAGCTCGAGAAGGCGTTGGTCAGCATGAAGCCCACGAAGGGGCGGATGTGCACGACCTGGACGAGGCCGTGGAAGAACCGTGGAATACCGCCGGGGTGGCGGCGCTCCTCGGGCAGGGACTCGGGCACGACGAACCATGCGAGGGCCGCCATGAGCAGCGTGAAGGCGGCGAGCGCCCAGAAGACGACCCTCCACGTCGCGTGCGTGATGATGAAGGCGCCGAGGACCGGGGCGACCATCGGCGCGAAGCCGACGATCGCCTGGATGAGGCTCATCGCGCGCGCCAGCATCTTGCCGCGGGCGACGTCGACGAGGATCGCGCGCGCCACCGAGGAGGCGACGCCGCCGCCGAGGCCCTGGAAGACTCGGCCCACGAGGAGCACCCAGATGCCCGGCGCAAATACGCAGATCATGGAGCCGACGAGGGCGATGATGCCGCCCGCGATGATGGGGCGGCGGCGCCCGATCTGGTCCGAGATTGCACCGCCCAGGACCTGGCCGGTCGCGAAGCCGGCGAAGAAGGTCGTGAGTGTGAACCCGAGCATCGTCGAGTTCGTCGCCAGGTCCGCCGTGATCTGCGGGAACGCGGCCGAGTACATGTCGGTCGCCATCGGCGGCACGGCGTTCTGCACGGCCAGCGTGATCAGCAGTGCGACCGTGAGGGCCCCGCCGACGATGCCGCCGCGGTCCTGGGTGTCGTTAGACGTCATGATGCGATTGTGTACCCTTTGGAGGCTAAATAGACGAATCGGTCGATTATTTGACGCATCTCGCACGTCCGAGTCTCCCCACCTGCATGGATGTGATGCCGATGGGGTCGTTCAGTTGGCGGTCAACCGGGTTTGAGCGGCACTCACTCCCTGGTGGCACTCACTCCTCGTCTGCGTGTGCCTCCAGCGCGTCCGCCGCGGCCTCGATCTCCTCGCGCGTCGGGCACGAGGTCGGCCCCGGCATGGTCGAGGCGAGTGCACCCGCGCAGTTGGCGAGAATCAGCGCCCTCTCCAGAGGGATCCCTTGCGCAAGGAAGGCCGCAAGCGCGCCCGCGTAGGTGGCAGCGGCCCCGTTCGTATCAATCTTGCGCACGGCGGGACCGGGAATATGTGTGACCTGAGTGCCACGCTCGCCCGTGCTCATGAGGTATTGGCTCGCATAGTGCGTGTCCCATGTGCTGGAGTACACGGCGGCTTGACACTTCAGGAGCTGTGACAGGAAACGAGCCGCGCCGCGGTCTGTCTTGCAGGCATCGAAAGCTGATCGATCTGCGACGATCGGGCCACCAATCTGTTCGCACTGTTCCTTTGTGAGTGCGACGATCACGTTGTTGCTGCGCAGCTTGTGTGGGAACCAGGACGCGGGGGAGGGGTCCACAACGACGCGCACGTGTTCAGGCAGGACTTTCAGAGCCGCCTCGGCTTCATTCCTATTCGCCGGGAGACTCATGAGCGAAGAATCGATATAGAGGACGTCTGAGGGGCCCAGCGTCTGAACGACTGACGCCCACGCGCCCGGTGGAACCTCGCTTTCGGCACCACGCAGGGAGACATACGCCCAATCCAGCCCACTCGAACCCACGGCCACGCGATACGCGTTGTCCATCCCCGTCACGCGAGCTCCCGCGTCGACGATGCCCGCACGCTTCAACGCGTGTTCGATGGACGAGGCCCGGGGGCCGTCACCGATCGGGCTGAGGGAGATCGCCTCAACCCCCATGCGGCGCGCGGCGAGCAAGGCAGGGAAGATTCCGCCAATGTGCACACCTTGGTCATTCGCCCACGCGAGCCCGTTCTTCCAGGGGAGCATCTGGGTTGCCAGACAGTGTTCGACGAGGATCTGTCCCATGATAACGACGCGGCCCGTCGGCACCTCTCCCCGGGAACCAACCAGCGGTACGGGTGCGTTCTCGGGTTCGAACAGGGTCTGACGTGTCTCGAGAGGGGAGTCAGGAGTGCTCGCGGTGCTAGGCGGGATCTGAGTGGGGGAGTCTGCGCTAGCGACTGTGTGCGCAGCGGGCGGTCGTTGCGCGAGCAGGCGTTCGGCAAGGGGCCCCAGTCTCAGGTGGAAGACTGCGTCGACCGTATCGATGCCGTGCACGGATAGAGCGCTCGAGCCTTGGATAGCGCCAATGATCGAACCGGCGATTGCCGCGATTACGCTTGTGTCTCCGCCGAGGCTCGCCGCGCCGAATGGAGCAAACCAGTCCGCAAATAACCTGACAATTGCGAAGGCTGCCGGAACCGACTGTGTTGGGTCCGCTGACGTGCCAATTTGTGCGTTCAGCCGTTCGTAGACGTCGTACTTGTAGTTGTCGGCGATGCTGACAGCCGTGCGGGTAGCGACCACCACGTCCGGTCCGGGGTGCCAGGTCCCCCGCGGGGGCAGGTCGGCCACGAGGGAGACTGCCTTCCACAGGACGGGTGGCACGTCCATCGGCCGCGACTGAGGCGAGTCCAGGCCAAGGGAGATCGCCGCGGCTACCAGGGCGGCTGCCTGGAACTCCTGACGTGTGATCGCCTCGTTCGCGCAGGCCTCCCAGACGGCCTCTGCGAAGGTATCGGGATCGTCCGTCGAGGTTGTGATTCCCGCCGCGATAGCGCGCAGCACATAGCGCGAACCTGCGAGCCGAGAGCCTGAGCCCTCCTCTGCCTCATCCCCGAGCGTAGGCATCGGATCGCCCAGCAGAGCCGAGGCCGCAGCCAGGATCTCGCGCGTGACCTCCGTGGTTGTCCCAGCGGGTGCACCTGGCGTCGTGGGATGCGAGGCATCGGCGTCCACCAGCGTCCTGAGCCTCGGATAGGTCGCCTTGATCTGCTCGGGGGACATTCCCCGGGTGGGCATACCGGCGGCGTCGCCGAGAGATGCTCCTGCCAATGCCGCGTAGACACGGTCGCGTCGTCTCATCTACTCATCCCCCTGGTCCGTGGAGGCGTCTGCCGCGGCCTCGATCTGGCTGCGCGTCGGGCACGAGGCCGGGCCGGGCATGGTCGAGGCCAGTGCTCCGGCGCAATTCGCCAGAAGAATGCACCTCTCGATGGGGTAACCGAGCGCGAGGCCGGCAGCCAGGACGCCGTGGTGGACGGCAATCGAACCCTCAGGGTGGATGGACTCGATGGTGGGCGCGCGGAAGCGGGTGATGTGCGCGACCTCCGAGGTCTTTTCGAGCAGCGGTCGCGCCAAGTAGGACTCATGCGAGTCCGTGCTGATGAGCGCATAGCGTTTGAAGATATTCTGGACGAAGCTCGCCGAGTGAACGGGATCTTTGCTGGCGTCGAAGGCCGAGCGGTCGCTCACGATTGGCTCGCACAGACCCTGTACGTTGCCCTGGCTCAGCGCCATCAGCACATTGTCGTTGGGCAACTGGTGCGGCCCAACGCCACCCCTCGATGAATCAATAACGACTCGCGAATGCTCGGGCAGCTGGACGGCTGCATTCTCGGCAACCGCCAGCACCGCCGGCGACCTTTCAAGGCTGCCGTCGACGAACAAGATGTCCGAGGGGCTCAGGGTCCGGATGGCCTCGTCCCATGCATGCTCGGGAACGTTCTTGATGAACGAGAGCTTATGTCCGCGGTAGGTCCCGATGACATAGGACCGGTAGCCGCTGTCGCACCCCGTCACGTGCGGACCAGCGTCGATGATCCCCTCGCGCGCCAGGGCATCAGCGATGATCGAGGCCCGGGGGCCCTCGCCGATCGGGCTGAGGCTCATGACTTCGAGGCCCATGGCGCGGGCGGCGCGCATCGCCGTGAAAGCGAAGTCAATGTGGACGCCCTCGCGGGTGGCCCACTCGTCCCCGCTGGGCAGGGGATCGTCCGCGGATTGCCGGTCGTACCTCAGCGTCAGTTCGGTCATGAAGACGACGCGGCCTGCGGGCGCGTCGCCCCTCGTGGGCCCGAGTGGGGTGGGCTTGCTCTCTGACTCGAAGGCGGCATAGCGCGTACAAACCGTGGAGTGGGGTTCCTCGAAGGAAGTCGGACCGCTTCGTCGATATCGCGGCCCCGAGCGTCCCGCTGCGCGGTTGAGCCAAGCCGCTGACGCGGGAGGGCGCAGCTCCAGGAGCTGACCGGCGATCCGCATCGGATCGAAGCCTGAGTGCTCGTTGGTGTGTGCCTGCTTCCTCAGCCGGGCGCTGAAGCCGCGTCCGCAGAGGGGTGACAGAATGCTGGAGATGACCGTACACAGCTGCGGATCGCCGCTGAGCTCGGCGATCTCAGACGAGATCGACGAGCGATAGCTGAGAGGCGGAATGTAGAAAGACAACGGGATGACCAAGCTCGACGAAGGGTGAGCAGCCAGCTTCTGCCTCAACAGATTGATGGGCGACCCGTAATCAACCCACTTGGAGTTGCTGAGGACATTCATCGCACGTCGCGTTGCCGTCAGGACATCGGGGCCCTCTTCCGCTTCCCCGCGCGGGGACAGGGAGGCGACGAACTCTACTGCCTCACCAGCGGGAGCAGCATAGGAGTCGAGAGCGAGTGATACAGCCGCCGCGAGGAGTGCCGCCGACTGGAACTCGTCGCGGGTCGTACACCCGCACGCGAACCACACGGTCTTGGCGAAGGCCTCGGGGTCGATCGTCGACAGGGCGATGCCGACGGGAACCGCGCACATGAGGCGATCGCGTTCCCTCGTGGCGGGGGAGAGCCATCGCCCGGATTGAATGGAGTGCAGGCCCTCCGGGGCCTTTAGGAGCTGCGCGGCAACGACCATCGCTTGAGCCGTGAACCGCGAGGCTGTGGCGTCGTCTGCGCCCTTGGGCACCATGGCTGCCATCGCCGCGAAGGCGCGGGGGAGTCGTGGATCCATCTGTTCTCTCCTTGTCAGGCCAGATCGGCACGCAGTAGTCGGACGGTTGCCACCTCGATGGTTTCGCGCGTGGGGAGCGAGGTCGGGGTCGCAAGGGCGGCCGCGCAATTGGCCAGCAGAGTCGCCCGATCGGCCGGAATTCCGACGGCGAGGCAGCCCGCAAGCGTGCCGGAGTGGACGTCCGCCGTGGGCAGTGCGCCCGGCTGCGCGGGGGTGGGGGCTGGGATGCGCGTGACCATCGGACGAATCATGCGAGCATCGTCGAGATTGGGGCTCGCGAAGTATGCGTCCCCCTCCTCCGTGCGCAGCACGATGTGCCGCTTCGCGAGTATGGCGAGGGCCGAGGCCTGCACCTCGGGCGTGTCGTTATCTTCGTAGAAGGGGTAATGGGCATCGAAATGGCGGGTGAAACCGTCGAAGCCTCGCGCGTGGGAGGCTCGCAGGGACACGATGACGTTGTCGTGGGGCAGGCCCTTGACGAAACCCTTACTCTGCGATGCGTCGAAGACCACGCGCGCGTGCTCGGGCATGCCCTTCACGGCCTCCTGCAGGGCGCGTGCGTGCTCCTCAGAGTCGACGAGTGCCCCGTCGATCCACAGGACATCCGAGGGGCCCATCGCCTGGATGGCCTCGGCCCACACGCGCGTCATCTCCGGGGTGATGTCGGTAGTCGTCGAGACGGCTAGTCGCCAGCCGTTATCCGCGGTGAAGATGAGCCTGTACCCGTTGTCGGCCCCCGTCAAGCGTGGGCCGGCGTCGACGATGTTCTCTCTCTGCAGCGCCTTCGAGATAACTGAGGCGTTGGGACCCTGTCCCATCGGACTGAGGGAGACGACCTCTGCGCCCATGCGCCGGGCCGCCACCAGGGCATTGAAGGTTCCGCCCGTGGACTGTCCCAGGTCGGTGGCCCACACGTCCCCGCCATATTTCGGGTACTCGGTCGAGTGCATGGCCTGGTCGACGAGGAGTGCGCCAAGGAAGAGGACACGCCCAGGCTGCCCGCCCGAGCAACGGGGAATGACGGGTGGGTTGACGGGCTCGAAGTAGCGCTGGTGCGTGCGCAGGTTCCACGGGATTTCCTTGAGCGAGGCCGGGGCTGAGGAGCCGGTCGACGGTGTGGATGCGTCGGGGGCGAGAAAGTCGCCCGGGTAAGGCATGCGGTTCGCGAGCAATCCATGCGCACGCCGCTTCAAGTCAATCTTGAACACAGCCTCGATGTGCGTATATCCGTAGGGGCGAAGCAAACTCGCTCCCCGAACCGCGCCGACTAGCGCACCGGCGATGGACAGGATCACGCGCGCCTGGGCACCCAGGTGCAGGGGAGAGGTCAGGAGGTGGAGGTCCTGGTAGCGGGCGGCCAGGGCAAAGGCCATGGGGACGATCTGCGAGGGCGAATCGCCCGCACCGATCTGCTCGACGAGACGATCGAGGGGGGACTCGATGTACTCGTTCACGTCGCTGACGATGTTCAACGCTCGACGAGTTGTGGCCACGACGTCTGGTTCCGGGCTCCATGCGCCGCGTGCATCCAGAGACGAAGCGACATCGACGGCTTGTACCAGAACATCTGATACACAGAAGTTTGGGCTGTCGAGGCCGAGTGAAACCGCCGCAGCAACGAGAGCCGCCGCCTGAAACTCCCGGCAATTTGGTTCCTCATCCTCGCAGTTGTTCCACATGGCGTTCGCGAATGCCTGCTGCCCGCTCGTCGAGGTGGAGATGCCGAGCAGGAGGTTGCTGATCAGCAGAGCGTAAAAGTCCTGAAGGTGGCTCAACTGTGAAGGGAACGTCGGTAGCCCCACCGGCTCATGCGATGCCAGCAGCGCGAGAACGGCTTCGCCGACGCTTGCGGTGGCCGCGCCGTTCTCGCTCGAGGCTTCACCCCCGAGTTCCCAGCCGAAGATGAGTCCGGCCAGCGCGCCGTGGGCGCGATCAAGACGTGGATCCATTACTCAGTCCTCCTGCTTGGTCGGCGTGTCAGCTGCGGCCTCGATCTGGGTGCGAGGCGGGCATGTTGCGGGTCCAACCGTGGTCGAAGCCAGGGCACCCGCGCAGTTTGCGAGCAGGAGTGCCCTCTCCATAGGCATGCCCTCCGCGAGGCAAGCGGCGAGGACTCCCGTGTGGGCGTCGCCCGCGCCGTTTGTGTCGATCGCCTCGACGCTCAGGGGCGGAACATGTGCGGACGTCAGCTCTGCGGAGTCGGTGTAGCGCGTGAAGTACGCGCCGTCCTTTCCTGCTCGTACGACCACGTCGTGCTGGAGCAGCGTCGCCATCGCGATCGGTGCGTCTTCGGCGGGGAGCCATGAGCGTACGTTGATGGCCTTGCGATCGGCGTGCCTCCACAGGCTGGCCGCTTCGCTTGTGCTCATGGATATCAAGCTGGTGGGAGGTAATCCGTCCGGGATTCCAATAACGGGGGAGACGTCCAGGACGACGCGCACGTCCCCGGGTAGGACGCGCAGCGCCGCCTCCGCGGCCTCGCGGTTCGCGGGGTGGTCCATCAGGTAGCCGTCGATGTAGAGCACATCCCCTGGATTCATCGTGCGCACGAAGTCCGCCCACGCGTTCGCGGGAGTCATCGTCTCGGCGCCCTTCGTTGAGATAAAAGTGCGTTCGGCGCGGCTATCGATCAGAGCAACGCAGAAACCGTTGTCCGCCCCCTCCACTCGGGGACCGGCGTCGACGATTCCCTCGCGCGCGAGGGCATCCGTGATCAGCGACGCGTGGGGCCCCTGGCCGATCGGGCTGAGGGAGATGGCCTCGGCCCTCATGCGCCGAGCGGCCACGAGGGCGTTGAATCCGCCGCCCACATGCGTACCTGCGTCGCGCGCGCGCTCGTATCCGCCGCCGTATATTGGTCCGGCACCCTGCAGAACCCGGTCCACGAGGATTTGACCCATGAGGACAACTCGGCCCTCTATGGAATCGGGCGACGAGGCGAGGGCTGACTCGTCGGGGGTCGTGAGCTCACTCGAAATGTCGGTCCCGTGCTCCGACACCGCATCCTTGTCAGGGTCCTCCTGGCGGCCGAGGAGCGCCTGATCGCGCAGCTCCAGGAGCTTGCTCGCGATGGGTTGTAGGCCGAGGTGGGAGACCTCCTCGATCATCGTGAGGCTGTCTGTGGGCAGAACCTCGACACCGAGGGCAGCGCCCAGGATCGCGCCCGCGATTGCGCCGATCGTGTCGGTGTCCCCGCCCAGGTTGGCGGCGTCCAGCAGCGCCTGCGGGGAGGGGTCGCGCGCGAGCAGTGCGAAAGCCATGGGGATTGCCTGCGCCGAGGCGACGGACGTGCCCACCTGCTCGACGAGGCATTCCAGGGACGAGGACGCGGGGTTAGCGACCAGCTGCATGGCCCTGCGCGTCGCCGCGACGACGTCCGGGTCGGGGGTCCACGCGCCGCGCTCGGGCAGGGAATCGACGTAGGACACGGCCTTCCACAGCAGGGCCGTCATGTCCGAGGCAGCCGAACGAGGCGTATCGATCCCCATCGACACGGCCGCCGCCACGAGCGCAGCCGACTGGAAACCCTGGCGCGTCGCGTGCGTGACCTGACAGGACGACCAGACGGCATCCGCAAAGGCCTCGGGATCGGCCGTCGAGATCGCGATACCGATCGGGGTGACGCGCATCGCCGCGCCGTTCGTGGTCCCTGCCCCGCCCACGCTCAGCGGGTCCTCGCCCGCCCGCACGCGCTCGAGGGCCGCCTTCGTGGAGGGGCCCAGCAGGTCGAGCGACCCGCGCTCGATCATCGAATCTTCCCAGGCCAGCAGCGCGTGGGCGAACTCGCCCGCGTCCAGCGCCACGCGACCCGAGGAGGAACCCCGGCCTCGTACCAGGAGAGAAGCAACCAGCAGCGCCTGCTCCGTGTCATCCGTGACCGACCCGGCCGGCATCCCCGGCGCGTAGGGCTGCGAGGCGTCCCCATCCACGAGGCTGGTAATGCGCCCGTACACCGCGCGGATCTGCTCCGGGGACATCGCCTGCGTCGGCATGCCCAGCGCGTCTCCGAGAGCCAGGCCAGCCAGGGCGCCATACGCGCGAGAAAAACGAGGATCCATGATGCACCTCCAACGCGGGCGCGCGCCCGCAGATAGGGCGAACGCCCCGGAACGTTCCGAGGCGACCAGTAGGCCCAGGGGGACTCGAACCCCCAACCTACGGATTAAAAGTCCGCTGCTCTACCATTGAGCTATAGGCCCATACTCAACATTGTAGAAGGAAGCGGTCCCCATGGCCCAATCGAACACTCCGCGCCGCCCGGCCATGCTCGACGCCGCCCGCGCCGAGGCGATCGTCGGCGACGAAGACCCCGCCTCCCTGTCCGCCGTCGCGCACACCGCCGCGTGGGCACTCATGGGCATCGGCGACGAGACCTTCAGCGACGAGGCCGTGGCCCGGCTGCGCGAAACCGTGCGCGCTCGCGGGGTCGACACGATCGCGCACGTGTGGTCGCGCAGCCCCGAGTTCACCCTCCCCGGCGCGCTGTGGCGCGTCTACCTGCTCCACGAGTGGTACCACCGCGACCCGATCCTCGTGGCCGAGCGCTACGCCGAGGGCTCGCGCGCGCCCATCATCCAGGGCCTCGAAGCCCCCGTCGAGCTGCGCCCCCTGAGCCTCATCATGGAGGAGCTCGACTCACTGCTGCGCGGCGACCTGACCGACGACGACCTCGAGTACGTGCTGCGCGAGGCCTCCCGCGCCATGCGCGTCCTCGCCGCCGGCGAGGCCGGGGCCCTGTGGATCGAAGACCCCACCGATCCGCTGGCCCACCGCGTCACCATGCGCCACTGTGCGCTGCTGGTCACCGCCGACGAGCTCGACGTCGCCGCGCGCGAGGCGGCGGTCGGCACGCTCGACTAAAGGCTCGGCGGCGCAGCACTCGCCTCAGGCGAGGTTTCGCGGGGGCGCGAACCCGCGTCGGAGGGCCCGATCGCGCGTGGACGGGGCCGAGCCCGCCACCCGCGGAGCATGCGATGGGCACACGAAGCGGCCACGACCTCGTGAAGGTGGCGCGCCCATCAGGGCGAGGGCGGCGCGGGGCGGCTACCCTGGAACCTATGCGTCCGATGCCAGCCCCCCGCCCCCAGCGACTCGTTCGCTCTGCGGGCGCACTTGTCTGGCGCTTCACTGACCCCGCGCGCGTCGCCATCCCGGGCGAACCCATCGACCCCGCGGACATCGAAGTCCTCATGGTCCACCGCCCCCGCTACCACGACTGGTCCTGGCCTAAAGGAAAAGCCGAAAACGGTGAGCCCCTGGTGGCCGCCGCCGTGCGCGAAGTCGAAGAGGAAACCGGACACGTCATCACCCTGGGCGTGCCCCTGACCACCCAGCGCTACCGCCTGGGCGGCGGACAAACCAAGGAAGTCCACTACTGGGTGGGCACGCCCCTGCCCGCCGGCGACCCCTCCGCGCGCCTGCGTGCCCCCGTCGCCCGCGCGCCGCGCACCGAAATCGACCGAACCATGTGGGCCACCCCCGAGGCAGCCGCCGACATGCTCACCCGCCGAGGCGACCGCCGCCTCCTCGCCGACATCGTCGCCCGCGCCCGCGAAGGCCGCCTCGCCACCTCCGCGATCATCGTCCTGCGCCCCGGCGCCGCCGATGCGGCCCCCGCCGACGAGGCCTCCCCGTCCACAGCCGACAAGCCCGGAACCGCGCCCGGCTCAACCTCCGCCGAACGCCCCACGCCGGGCCCACGCGCCGCCGCTGCACCCACCGCGCCCGGCGCACCCGCACCTCGCCCCGCACCCACTCCCGCGATGGTCGCCTCAGCGGCAGCACGCAGGGCAGCGCAGGTGGAGAAAGCCTCGTCCCTGAAGGCCGAGGCGGCGGCGCGCCCCGTCGACCCCCCGCTCGGGCGTTTCGGCGTGCGCCAGGCCTTCGACCTCATCGACCTGCTCAGTGCCTTCGGCGTGGACCGCGCGTTCGCGTCCCCGAGCGCCCGCGCCCGCCAGGCCCTGGCGCCGTGGGCCGCGGTCGGCGGCGGCTCGGTGACCCTCGTCGACGCGCTCGCCGCGCCCCTCCAGGACGAGGCCGGGGCGGACAAGGACGCCCAGGCGCGCGCCGGACGGGTGCGAGCCTTTGCCGCGCAGCGCCTACGCGAGAGCGCCGGTACAACCCTCGTGTCGGTCACGGGATACGCGCGCGACCTCATTATCGAAGAGCTGCGCGCCTACGGGTCGAGCGCCGTCGCGGGCTCGTCGCCCGCTGCTCTGAACCACAGTCAGATCCTGGTCGCCCACGTCGAACACGGTGCCGACGGGCCGGTTGTCGTCGCTGTCGAGACGCACGGCGTCACTACCAAGAATCCCGCCGTCCCGACGCGTAAAGCCTCCAAACGACACTGAGTCGCGCCGCCATGCGCGTGATCTGGTGTCACATGCGGGAGTTCTTAACCGACTGATCCAGCGTGGCGCCATCATCAAAGCCAACGTAACAGGCGATGGTGCGGTCACCGTTGGACCAGCTGCCCACGCTGGGATAGAGCCAGCCGAGGCTCAGCGATGAGCTGCCTAAGGGCGTCCCGACGTAGCGCTGAAAAGCTGCCGTACACTCTGCCTCAGCGGTGTCGCCGAGTTCGGTATCGGAGGGGCGGGTCTTATCGGTGACGGTGAAGGTGTGAATGACCTCGAAGTCATGCGTCTGGTTGCACGCCACGGTCTCCACGTCGTAATCACCGTCCTCCCAGTCCTGGAAGCACTGTCCGACCGACAGGTCAACCTGGTCGGTGCGGGTTTCAGTGGGGCGGTTGTTGCCGTTGGTGGTGCCACCCGGGTTAGCGGCACCGGTCGGATTGGTGTTGGGGGTGGGAGCGGCGCCCGTGGGGATGCCGAAGGGGTTGCCGCCGGAGCTTCCGCTACTGGAGGAACTGGATGATGAGGTGTGCTCCTCGGTGTCCTCATCGTCGTCATCCTTGTCGAAAGGTAGGAACGAGCAGGCAGAGAGACTGAGAATAGCGACGCAGGCGCCGAAAGCGAGTGCGGGGCGGGCAAAGCGGGACATGATTCTCCTTGGGATAGTGGGCAACCCCGGGGAGCTGCCTCGGCGGGGCGATCGTGGTGCCCAATGGCTCCATCGCTGTGCTGCAAGCAACTATAACAAGAGAAAAACCGGGCGGTAAAGATGTGGCGGCCCGGCATCAGCCGGACCGCCACGCGCGCGACCTGGTGTCACATGCGGGAGAGTTTCGCGGATGTGGTCAGCTTGTGGCCATCTTCGTTGTACAAGAAACACAGGAGGCTGCGGTACCCCTTGTTCCAGCTTTCCTCGCCGGGATAGAGGGGGCCGATCGAGAACGTGCTTTGATCAGCGGGGATGCCGACGTAGGTCTCGAATGCAGCGGCGCACTGCTCATCGGCAGTCGCGGCCATTACCTCGTTGGTGGGACGTGTTGCGTCGGTGAACTCGGAAATATGGAAGACCTCAATATCGTGAGGCTGGTCGCAGCTCACATGCAGCTTATGGGTGTGATCATCACGCACATCGCTGTAGCAATGCCCGAGCTGCATGTCACCCCGGAAAACGCGGCTGCCGAAGGGCTGATCCTCAGTAGCGTTGGGGTTGGATGAGGCGCTGGCTGTGGGGGTGGTTGGGCCGCTCTCGGGGGTGTCGTTGGTCGACGAACTGCTCGAGGATGCGGCAGGGGCCGGTGTCTCCTTGTTGTCAGACTTGTCAGCGCCGGGCAAGAATGAGCAGGCAGACAGGCTCAGCAAGGCGGCGCAGGCAGCCAGGGCGAGGGAGGGACGGGCAAAGCGGGACATGATTCTCCTTGGGATAGCGGGCAACCCGGGGAGCTGCCTCGGTGGGGTGATCGTGGAACCCGCGGGCTCCATCGCTGCGCGTCTAACCACTATAACAAGAGAACAACCGAACGGTAAAAACGCGGCGGCCCGGCATCAGCCGGACCGCCACCACGGCGAGAAAGTCGCGGATCACATGCCGGTGTTCTTCACGGACTGACTCAGGGAGTCCTCCGTCAGCGGCACGGCGACGCAGGCGATGATGCGGTCGCCGTTGTCCCAGCTGTTCGAGCTCGGGAAGAACCAGGTCGTGTCCAGGGACGACTCGTCGTAGGGGGTTCCCACGTAGTCGGCGAATGCGGGGGTGCAGGCCTCGAAAGCCCTGTCGTTGAGCGTCTCGTAGTCGGGCAGCGTCGAATCCTCAATCGGCGCGACGAAGAACACCTCGCCCCAGTGCGGCGAAGAGCAGTCAACGGTCGTCAGGGGCGCGGAGGGGTCGGCCGGCTTCTGGACGCACTGTCCAACGCTCAGGTTGCTCACGTTAGTGCGGGCCTCGTCGGGAATGACGGAGGCGTCCTGGTCGGCGGGGGAGCCTGCGGTGGCCTCGGCGGGGGAGCCTGCGGTGGCCTCGGAGGAGGCGGACTCGGGCGAGGCGGTGGAGTCAGCCGTGGTGGCGGACGAGCAGGCGGACAGGCTCAGGATGGCCGCGCAGGCGGCGAATGTGAGGGCGGGGCGCAGAGCGTGGGACATGGTTCTCCTCGTGATGGTGGGATTGTGGCAGGGTGATGGGCCACGAGGCCGTGGCAGGTGCGTGGGCACCCGCCGATAAGCCGCGCCCACTATAGCAACAGGTGTGGGCGGCGGGCTGTGTGGCGGGGGATGTGCTCTGGGTGCTCGAGGAGTCGCGCGCGTGACAGGTGAGTTTACAGGCCGGAGTTTCGCACAGACTCGGTCAGCTGCTCGTCGTCGGTGCGCACGGCGATGCAGACGATCTCGCGGTCGCCCTTGGCCCAGGTCTGCTTGGTTGGCGACATTGCGGTGTAGTCCAGCGTGGTTTCCTCGGGGGAGGTGCCGACGTAGGCCTCGAAGGTCTCGTAGCAGGTGTTGTGCACGAGTTCGTCCATCTCATCGCGCGAGGGCATCGTGTCATTCTTGAGCGTGGTAACGGAGTAGACCTCGCCCGTGTGTGCCTCGGTGCATTCGGTGGTGGCCACCGAGTTGACCTGGCTGTTGAGAGGAACGAGGAGGCACTGTCCCACCGCCAGTTCGGTGCTTTGCGTGCGGTTGTTGAACGACATGGTGGAGCAGGCGGACAGCGCAAGGCCCATGATGGCGGCGGCGCCGAGGGCAATCGTGGGGCGCAGAACGCGGGACATGATTCTCCTTGAGGTGGCGGGAGCGGCCAGCGGTGGGATGACGAGGCCGTGGTAGGCGCGCGGGCACCGTCCGCGGCGCTTTGTCCACTATATAACAGAGGCGATACCGTGCGGTAAACGATCTCGTGCGCAACGCCCCAGTGGCGGTCCGGCCTGAGCCGAACCGCCACTGGGGCACGAGGTTGGTGCGCCTCGGCGTTGTGCAGGATTACTTGCCGGAGTCGCGCACGGACTCGGTCAGCTTCTCGTCGCCCGTGGGGACGGCGATGCAGACGATGTCGCGGTCGCCCTTGGACCAGGTCTGGCTGGTCGGGTACATCGCGGTGGCGTCCAGCGTGGTTTCCTCGGGGGAGGTGCCGACGTAGTCCTCGAAGGAGTCAAAGCAAGCTGCGGCGATGAGTTCGTCCATCTCGGAGCTGGAGGGCAGGGAGTCCTGGGTGATTGTGGAGATGAAGTAGACCTCGCCGGTGTGCTCTTCGGTGCACTCGGTGGTCACGACGCTGCCGACCTGAGAGCTATCCGGCACCTGGATGCACTGGCCGACCTTGAGGTCGGTGCTGTGCGTGGTGTTGCCGAAAGGCAGGTAGGAACAGGCGGACAGGGACACGCCCATGAGGAGGGCGCAAACGCCGAAGGTGATCGAACGGCGACGTGCGTGGGACATGATTCTCCTTGAAGCGATGGGATCAACGACCGGCTGGATGGGCGCGGCCGCGATGGGGCGCGGACGGAAAGCCTGTCGACGTTGAACGCGCGCCTCGCACACTATAACAATCCGACTCTTACCCGGTAGAACAAATCGGGTGGTGCCTGGCTCACATGCCAGGCACCACCCGATGATCTTCGGAGGTTCAACGGGCGCTACAGGCCCGAGTCCTTCACCGATTGCTTCAACTTGGAATGGTTCATCGCGAACGCCAGGCACACGATCGATCGATCGTTTTGTGCCCACGAGTCCTTGGTCGGAATCATCCAGGTGGCATCGAGGGTCGAGGACACGAAGCGCTTGCCGACGTAGGCCTCGAAGTTGGAGATGCACTGCTTTTCGGCGAATTTGTTCAGGGCTGACTCGCCGGGAAACTCTCCGTCCTCAGCGGAAGTTACGAAGAATACCTCAGCGTCGTGCTCGCTCGTGCAGCTGGTCGTCTCGATCGTGGTCGCTGTTTGTCCCTCCGGCCGGAGGATGCACTGGCCGACCCGCATGTGCATGACGGAGGTATCCGAACAAGCGGCGAGCGGGGCGGCGAGCGCCAGAGCCGCGACCAGACCGATCAGACGAGAGTGCTTCACTAGTGGACCCCCAGTGGCAGCGCCACGAGCAGGTACACGACGCCCGACACCAGGGCGGCGGCGGGTAGCGTCAGGAACCATGCGATGACGATGTTGCCCGCGACGCCCCATCGAACCGCTGAGAAGCGCTTCGTGCAACCCACACCCATGATCGCCGTCGACACGACCTGCGTCGTCGAAATGGGGGCGTGAATGACGTAGGAGCACAGGTACAGGATCGAGGAGGACACGGCCTCGGCCGTGAAGCCACGAGCCGGATCCAGGTCGATGATCTTACGGCCGATCGTGCGCATGATGCGCCCGCCGCCGGCCATCGTGCCCAGCGAAATCGCCAGCGCACCCGAGATCTTCACCCACAGGGGCACATTCATCTCACCCGTGATCGGATCGAGGATGTTGTGTGTTTCGCCGTAGCCGCCGGCCAGCAGGGCCATGATGATGATGCCCATCGTCTTCTGCGCGTCCTGGATGCCGTGGCCCAGGGCCATGGCTGCCGAGGAGAAGCGCTGCGCGGCGCGGAAGCGGCGCATCGTGCGGTGATACTGCGCGTTACGCAGCAGCCACAGGACGAGCTTCATGGCAATGTAGCCGACGACGAAGCCGATGATGGGAGAGGCGAACATCGGGATCACGACGTGGCTCATGATGCCCCACCAGTGCACCATCGTGCCGCTCATGAGGCCAGCGCCCACCATGCCGCCGATCAGGGCGTGCGAGGAGGACGAGGGCAGGCCGAACCACCAGGTGATCAGGTTCCAGATACAGGCGCCGAGCAGGGCGGCCAGGATGATGACCAGGCCCTTTTGCTGCATCTCCGGCAGGGGAGACTCGGCGTAGTCGGAAATTGAGATGATGCCCTTGCCGACGGTCTTCGCAACGGCGGTGCCCATCATGGCACCGATGACGTTCATCGTCGCGGCCATGAGGAGTGCAGCGCGTGGAGTCCACGCGCGCGTCGACACCGAGGTCGCGATCGCGTTCGCTGCGTCGTGGAAGCCGTTCGTGTAGCTGAAGAACAATGCGACGGCGATGACGACACAGACGAGGATCAGATTGAGATCCACGGCTCAGGATTCCTTCAGTGCGAGGGACTCAATGATGCCTGCGAGTTCCTCGAAGGCATCAGCACAGGATTCGAGGCCCTGAACGATGTCCTTGAGCTTGATGATCGTGACCGGGTCCAGGCCCGAGTCGAACAGGGCGGTCAGGGTGCGGCGGTAGGCCAGGTCGCCCTCGTTCTCGAGGCGGTTGACCTCGATCCAGTAGTCGCGCAGGTCCACGGGGGACTTGAGCTTGGGCATGTTCTGCGCGGTCAGCTCGGCGCAGTTCTTGATGACCTCAATCTGCGTGTTGAGCAGGGAAACGAGGGAAGAGGGGATGTCGGCAATGCCGTAGACGACCAGGAGGTCGCCGGCTTCGTCGATGAAGTCGAGGCAGTCGTCCAGGTGGGAGGCCAGCGACTGCAGGTCTTCGCGGTCGAAAGGCGTGATGAACGAGGAGTTAATGCGCTGGATGATCTCGTGGTTCAGTTCGTCGCCGCGGTGCTCGACCTCGTGGAGCTGATCGCGCAGGGCGATGCGCTCTTCGGGGGAGGCGGCATAGATGTGCGTCAGGATCTCGACGGCCTGCTCAAGCTGGCGGGCCTGCGAGGTGAAGTCTTCAAAAAAGTCAGGGCCTTGGGTCTTGTTTCGGAATCCCATGGTGTCTTCGGTCCTTCCAATGGTGAACGGCACTGTTGTGCTACGAGTAATCGTCGGTCATGGGGTGGTGAGACTTCAAGTTCAGATGCGCTTTTGTTACCCCAATGGTGGTGTTCTATCTCACGGACTGACCTGTGAGGTGTGCTTCGGTCCCAACAACGAGGCCTGGGCGCGCTTGGGGGGCCTCGGAACCTCTTGTGAGTGGGCAGAAGGTCCCTGCCGACCGGGCGTCGTGTGACTCGTTCGACTACGATTGAGGTGTGACCGGGACCAAGCTCCCGCAAGCGCGGGTGTGGGGTCCGGCATGATTGTTTCTGTCAATCGGGGACGCAGATGCGGCCTCGACAATTCAAAATGCCTCAGGAGGCAAAATGTCCGTGACCGAACAGGACGTTCGTGCGGCGGCTCCGGCCAACGCTCCCGAAGATGTTGTCAAGTGGGTTGCTGAAATCGCTGAGCTGACCACCCCTGACGCCGTTGAGTTCTGCGACGGTTCCCAGGAAGAGTGGGATCGTCTGACCGCGCAGATGGTCGAGAGTGGCATGTTCACCAAGCTGAACGAGGAGAAGCGCCCCAACTCCTTCCTCGCTCGCTCGAAGCCGTCCGACGTTGCGCGTGTTGAGTCCCGTACCTTCATCTGCTGTGAGAAGG
>ERZ772987.24-NODE-24-length-32467-cov-13.9455_pt1 | contig 32467 bp, 48 predicted proteins | sample MGYA00511129_ERZ772987 | MGnify/ENA primary metagenome ERZ772987 (study PRJEB29015, sample SAMEA2738058) | human oral metagenome | biome: human oral; feature: human-associated habitat; material: saliva | place: China | collected 2222 ...
TAGTCAAGCCCATAACGGGGCTTGAGTCGCAAGACTAGAAAGCCTTGTTTACCAGACGGGCTAACTTCCTTGATATTCCACGGAACTCAAGGGGTGCAACACCCATTGGTCACAATTTACTCACGATTTTCACCGGAGTCGCCAGGCTCCGCAGATGCATCGTCAGCAGCATCTTCATACAGCGCAGGGTCAGTGTTGAAGAACGCCAATGCGGTCGTGAAGATAGTGGTGACAGCACCAGTCACTACAGCGGCCTGCTCATTCGTCCAGATACCAAAGACAACCAGCACCGCAGACAACGAAGGCGCAATAAGATAAATGCCCTTACGCAGGACGGCACGCTGACGGCGAGACAGGTTACGCATTATCGATCTTCTCCTCAAACTCGGTCACTGCGCCCTTCAGCTTCGCCCAGGATTCTCGCAGCTCTGAGACCTTGTCCTTGTCCAGCGGGGCGGGGACATTCTCAATGCCGCGCTCGACCTTGCCAGCCTTGATCTCGTTCACGCGGCGGATGAGGTCTTCTAGTCGGCTGTACCAGCGGCCAGGGCACTCAGTGCTGTAGTAATCAAGGTGACCGTTGATGTAGAAGCTGCGGTTGTAATAAACCTCCAGATCTGCAATCACCTGAGCGACGGTTTCAAAATCCTCCGGGCTCATCTCGGGGCGGCACTCGATGCCAATCGAACGCTGATTTGCCGCCCAGTTGCCTGCATGCCAGGCGATGTCCTTGATTTCTACGAGCTGGGCGCAGCGACCTGATTCGACGACGAAATGGGCAGACGAATTAGGACTCTTCTGGAGGAAGTTGCAGACATTCTCGAAGCGCTGACCATCCACACCCCAATGGTGAATCATGATCGTGTCAACCAACGGGCTGAGGACCTCGATGGCCTCTTCGCCGTTCTTCACGATGGTTACACGTTCATTCGGGGTAAACGAAACGGAATTGTAATCTGCAATGTCAATGTACTTCATGGTTTTCCTCTTTTCTCATAGGCAGAAAGGCTCGGGCGTCTCTAGAAGATAGAGATGCCCGAGCCTTTCTTTTTATTACTTATCTTTTTTGCCGTCTTCACCGAGCTTCGATGTCCAAAGCTCAGCAGAGACCCAATCCGCAACCTCAGACGGCAACGGCGGCGGAGGAGGCGGAGACCCCGCCTCGATGTGGTTTGACAGCCTCGTAATATGGGCAATCGCCATACTCATCGCAAGACGAGCGCGATCAGTCGCCGCATGTGCCTTCTCCTCCCTCTCGCGAGCCTCGCTCTCACGGGTCCTGATCTCACCCTCTAGAGAGCTGCGGGCCGCACTCTCCGCACGAAGGCTGGACTCCAGGTCGGCGATACGGCGTTCCAGAGAATCAATCAGCATGCGGTTCGATTCATGCTGCGCCGCCGCGCGGCCGTTGATAAACGTCATCCCTGCAGGAATCAGGGTGCCCATCAGGACGCCCCCAAGGGTCCACATCTCTTGGGGGAAATCTCCAAGGGCCACTAAGATGCCACCTCCTGCGCGTCACGGTCACGACGCCACGCGGCACCGCCCTCACGCGGCGTGAAATCCACGTCAGGGCGGCCCCAGTCACGCGGCGCCCACTCGGTCCGATCCCATGGGAAATCCTTCACGCTGAAAGCGTTCAGCGTGCTACCATCCACCGCGGTCGTGCAGACACGGTCAGCGAGGATTCGAGTCTTCTTGATATCCCACGGGTCAACACCCGTGAAGGCCTTCTCCGTTTGCCCGTCTTCGAAGTTGAAAGCATGGCAAAAGGAGTTCGTGTCGGTGCCGACGACGCCGTATTTCTTCGCCGCAACAATCAACAGACGTGTCAACGGGTTATAGGGCAGGCCGGTCTTCGGATTGAACCAAGGGTTCACGTCCGCAGCAATGCGCCCCCATTGACCATGCACAGGCGAGGACGGTGCTTCACTTGCAGGCGCCTTGCCATCCGTCATCTGCGCCGGCCACGACGGCGGATTACCCGCCGCTACGGCGCCAAAGGTAAACGCCAGCGCGTGATTGATTTGTCCGCAGCGGACCTCATCGATACCAACGAAGCCGAGGGTGTTGTGCATGCGGGCGACAGCGGAGGACCCTTGCTGCAGCTGGGTAGCCCAGTTCTCCTGCGCCATCCTCTTGAAGCCCGGCGACATGACGGAGAATCCGCCAGAGGTAGCAGTCCAGCCGTCGCCGTCGGCTTTCCGGTTCACCATGAAATATTCTCTGACAACGCCGGTGTGGACGTCCCAGATTGCCAGGCCTCGGTCACCGATTCGTGCCGGCTCCGCAAACTCTGGCATCGGAATCATACCGCTGATGATGTTCTGCGCAGCCCACGGGGTGATCCCCACGCCGCGCGGCGCCTCCATCTTCTGGAAATGACAGTCAGGATGGGACGAATCCACAAGGAGCGCCGGGATCGGAGAGGTACCACCAACGGACGTGTTAGTGCCTGTCCTCACGCGGGGGTCTCCGGGGAACTTACCGTCGCCAGTTCGTCCCCACGGGTCCGGATTGTTCTTCTCCATCCATGCAGCCATCTCGGCAGAATTCTCGGCGAGCGGCATCTGCGAGATGTCCCGCTGCCAGATGGTGCCGGCACCGGCGTAGTTCGCGACGTCCATCAGGCCGGGGAACACTACCTCTGGGTGCTTACGGGCTCCGATGGGTGTCCATTCGCCCCTCTCAGCGTTGAACGCCTTGAATGCGAGCGCGTGGCGGCGTGCGTCAGGGGTCTTGCCGAAAACGAACGCAGACATTAGAGTGCTCGCGCTCCTCGGTCCTCAACCTGCGCGCCGGGTGCCATGAAGATACGGTAGCCTCCGAGCTCGACGTTATTGTTGGAGGTACGGATGCCAAGCACGCGACCCCAATGCTTGTCCTCATTATTTTCCCACTTATGGGTTGCCCGAGCGCCCGAAGGGGCGGTGATGGTGCAACTGAGGTTGAGGAATTCGAACTTCCAGGTTCCAATGCTGTTGCCGGCGTTGATGAGGAGCCCGGTGTCTACCCCATCAGCCTTAGACATCATCGTAGCGTTTCGGCCAGGCTCTGCCAGACCGACCGAATAACTGCGTGCCCACGGGGCAAAAGCATGGTCTTGGAACCACTCTAGGCTGAGCGTGGCACCCGGCTTCTCAACCTTCGCCACGTCGACCTCCACAGTCGCGTTAGGAGAACCAACCGTGATGAACAGCTCAGACTCGGCGTTACCTTTTCCGCTCGGCTTCAGGGTCAGGGCATCGGTGACGACCCAGCCGCGAGGCACCGTCTCGCCATTGACCTCTACGAGGCCAGTGCCAGGCTGCGCATACACACTCTCCACGTCAGCGGAGCCACCGAATCCGTTGTTCGGCTTCAAACCGAGGTTCTTCTTGGTCGCAGGCCAGGTGGCACGTTCGTTCTCAGGCACCGCCGGCACCAGTGCGGTGCCAGCCGTGCGCTTGGACGGGTCCTCACTGATGACGAGCTCACGACCCTGCAGAGATCCGAACACGACAGGGAACTGAATCTTCGAACTGGAGAAAACGTAGCCCGGTTCAGGGGTAGCTTCCAGCATAATCTCTCGCCGATCCTCACCAGGAATCACATGGTCACCAGGCGCAGCCTCCACCCCGTCAATCTTCCAGACCACGCCCGGCTGCTTCGGAGTCGGAATCGTAATCAGGCGGCGCTCAGGGATTACATCAGGGAACTTAGGCACGATCGGGATAGGAGTGTTCAAGTTCGCAACGTCTGCGTGAATTAGCGGAACGCCGAACGCCTCTTTCTTCGAGGCCTCGGCGTCCTCCGGGTTGAAGCTAATCCACCACCCCTGAGCGCGAGCCTGCAGCTCAGGGGTCCACTGCGCCTTAACCTCCATCGGCACCACAGTCGTCGAATCATCCGTCATCACAACGGTCGCGCCGCCCGAACTAGACGGTTCAATGCGCTTGATGCCCACACCGTCACGGCCAGGAGCGCCATCAGTACCATCTCGACCCGGCTGACCATCCACACCGTCACGGCCGTTCTTGCCGTCAACACCATCGCGCACGACGCGCCAAGTAAGCTGCGTGCCGTCATTCGAAGCACGCGCAAGAACCTCGCCCTGCGCGCCGCCGGCGGGAATCTTTTCCACAGGGGCGAGCGCCTGCTCAATCTGCTGCTGGACGCCTTCGGCGGGCTTGCCGGTGAGGTGGCCCTGTTCGTCTGCGATGACCAGGCGGTCGAATACTACCTTGCTGTTATCGTCTGCCATTAGTTCGTCTCCTTTTCTACGATCCGTGCGAGGCCGTTGCCCAGGTCCTCGGCGACCCATTCTCGGCTCTGCGTTGCAGGCTGGTGCTGGGGGGTTTGGTTGGGAACTTCGTTGATGCTGTCCCCTGCCGCGGTTGCGAGGTTGATTTCCTGGCCTGGCTGTACGGTTAGGGGGACGCAGTCGATGATGATTTGGCGTGCAGAGTTGCTGCGGGCTGAGACCTGGACGTTGTATCGTGCAGGGGCGATGAGCTGTACGCCGCGAGCGCCGCCGTTGGCGTGAGTTCGGAGGACGCCGTTGACTAGATAGCCTTTAACCTCGCATGCGGTGTAGACGGTGGTGTTGTCGTGGCTCATGGAGGTGGGCGTGAAGGTCACGACTCCGGAGGTGATTGGTGCTGGTTCACCGGCGAGGAGCTGGTGGGTCGCCATGTTGGCGTGCACGGTTGCATATTTGGCTGTGGTTTCATCAGGCATTGTCTGCCTCCTGTTCCTTCGTGTCCTCGGTGTTGTCGAGGCGGATGGTGCCGGCGGTGATGTGCGCGTCGAGCAGTTCCTCACGCAGGCGGTTATTTTCCTGCGTGAGGTAGATGGTTTTTGCGAGGAGCTGGTCGCGTGTCAATGTGCTCATGGGTGGTGTTTCCTTTCTTACGGGGCGGGGGTTGCACGGTTGAACGGCATGAGGTACACGTCGGCCCAGACACCATCCGCGGTATCTCGTCCGATGTTGTAGATGCGCAGAAGCCCGCCGCGGTGATTCACATCGCTCATGGTGGTCACCAATGCCTGAGGCCCGAACGCCTGGGCGAGGAGGAAGGGCTGTTGTTCCAGCTCTGGCCAGGAGAACCGAACCTCGACCCACTTTCCGGAGTCAACACGATATGGGCCGACTGAACGGACCCACATGTTCTTCGTCATCGACCAGAGCCCGTCCAGGCGCATGTTTTTCTGAACGCGGAGACTGTCGGTAATGTTCACGCCACCCTGCGGGTCTACGAAGAACCCTCGTGTCTCTGAGTCAGCCGCCCCGAAAGGCTTCATGCCTAGATGCAGTGCACCTTGCGGGGACATTCGGATGATTCCGATAGGGGCGCGTTGGGAGGCGTCCAGAGGACGCATCTCAATGATTGACTCACCGCCTGAGACCGGCCCCTGTGTCGTGCGGATAGTAAGGCCGGCGCGGTCATCTGCTGCGGTGGAGAAAATTCCTCGAAGGTAGTTGTCTGTTCCGCTGGCGTCAATCTTCACGGTCTGTTCACCGGCTGCGTTGAACGCACTAATGCCGGTGTTGTTGAGCTTCATGCCGCGGCGGGAATCTCGGTCAGTCTGTAGCAGAGAGCTCGTCATCATCTCAGCCGCGATGTCCTCAACCCGAATTCGCTGAGCGATCACCTCTGGGGTGACGATGTTCTCGATAACGGTTGCCCGCTGGAGGATCGCGTCCTCCGTGACTACCAGCTTCTTCGTCTCAGCTGACATCGCTCGCACGACTGAGGCGGCAAGCTCCTCGGTCACGTTGAGCTGTTTCACGTCGAGGGTGCCGGGGACGATGAGGTTCCTGCCGTCGAAGGGCGGGGACGGCATTTTCTTGATGCCGGCAACCGCCTTCGCAGCAACCGTGTCATCGTCCATCCCAGAGCCCGCTTCAACGGCGGCGATACGCCGCTCCGCCTCAACAAGATTCCGCTCTGCTGCCACCAGCGTCTCGTTGGCTTTCGCCACGACTTTGGTTGCCTCTGAGAGGCGCGCGTCGAAGCTGGCGATGGTGTCTCCATCCCAGCGGCGAGCAGTGCCGCCGGCATCCATGTACAGGGTGGCTTCCGAGGCGGTGGCGACCTTGATTCCATGAGGTGTCGAGGCTGGCACACGCAGCCGGCGCATCTGCTCACGGAGCGTATCGGCGGTGCGGGTAGGCCGCTGGTCGAGGTACATCACCATGCGTTGCCTCCTTCTATTAGTTGTTCTCCCACTGCGCTTGCTGGAAATCCAGCGTGACCTGTGGAGTCAAGTCCCCGTTCATTTTGATGATTCGCATAGGGCGAGTGCCGTCAGGAATCGTCTTCCAGCCGGCGAGCGTCACATTCGCAGTGTCCCCGACAAAGAATGAGCCCAGAGGCGTTTTCTGCGAGTTCGCAGCGAACGTTAGCGTGACCTGGTCAATCATCGCTTGGCGGGACAGGAGCTCACCGTGAGCCTTCTGCCGCAGGACATCGGCGCTTGCCTGGTCGGCGTCACTCATCACGTCCTCGACAAACGGCTGGCCGCTGCGCCAGACACTCGACAGAATCTCAGCATGAGCGCGGGCGGTGCCCTCGCCCTCGCCGGCACCAGTACACCAGATACGGTGCACTAGATTCTTGCCAGAGGAAGTCACGGAGACATCCGGGACTTCCCCCATATCGGCGGTCGTGTCAAAGTCTGGAATCCAATCCTGAGCAATGAACGGGTACCCCTCCGTGCCATGCACTAGCACCCATTCAACCCGTGTTTGCGCGTCATCTGCCCAGCGTGGGCGAATCATGATGTCTGGGCCATTAATCACACCCGACAGCTCGGTCCATCGCTTACCGATGAGGTTGTTCGCGAGGTTCCACCCCTCATACGTTCGCTCACGCTCCCCCACTGCATCGCCAGCTGTACCGTGTACCAGCGGCAGCGCGCCGCCCGGTCGGTCCATCGCATGCACAGCGAGCGCCCACGCAATCTCGCCGAGTGTGGTGCCTCGGTATTCCAGGGTTTGCCAGATGGTGCGTTTCTCGAAGATTGCTCGGAGGCCTTCGGCTTTGATTTCGAGGCTGGTGGTTGCTTCTTTTCCCCAGTCGGTGATTGGGCCGGCAACGATGGGGCGGGTAATTCCGTCCGCGCCGGTATAGGTGAGGAGGACTCCGCCTGAGAGGGGTTCCCACCATGTGGGGGTGATGGTGTTGAGGTGTTTCTTGTCGACGGTGAGGGATATTTCCTCTGTTTTGTTGAGCTCGATACTCCAGGAGGCGTTGTGCACGGTGATGGGCGGGCCCACTTGTCCGGTGGTGGTGTGGATCCAGTGGAGCCCGTACCCGGTCATTGTTCCTCCTGCTGTTGGTGGTTACTCTTTGGCGACGCCGATGTCGGTGACGGTGATGACGTCGCCGGGGAACGGGAATCCGCCGTTCTCGCCGCGCACGACCCAGTGCTGGTGCCCATAGGTGGTGTGGCGGACGACGTAGTGGATGCGGTGCTGGCCCTTCTGTAGGGTCTGGATTGTGGAGAAGTCTTTGGATTCCCAGATGTTGTTGAATGCACGTTCGCGCCTCAAAACCAATTTGTCGTCGATGTAGACGTCGTAGAAGAGGCTGCCGGAGGCGATAACCGGGGTCACGTTCGTTTCACTGGTCGCTGTGGTCACCGTTGAGGTGAGGCGTATATCAACGGTGCGGTCGGTCGGCACGAAGAAGGTACCAGCGCCGCGGCGGAACTCGCCGAGCTTGTGCGGGGTATCTCGAGTGGTTTCGTGATGGTGGAGTACACCGAGGGAGCCACCGACAGGGCGAGAGAAAACAATGTTGCCGGCTTCCTGGGTAGCGGTAGTTGCCTCGATGTTCGCGCGAATCTCGCGCTTGGAAAGCATGACCGCGTTGGCCGGCACGGTCGCGCCGATTGCCACCTTGGACGCCACGGACCCGTTGACAGGCTCGGTCAGCTGCTGAACGTAGATGTACTCGACTCGCGCCCCGTTAGTCTGTGCCGGCTGAGTCGTAATCTGCTGCGCCGGCACCGGGACGAGTACCGCACGCCCCGGCGCGAGGTGGATACACACTGCGCCGGCAGCAATCTGGTAGCTCATCGCGGCGGTACCCTTGACCTCGCACCCGCTGATGATTCCCGCTTCCGGGTACTGCGCGGCAATGACAGCCTGCAGGTCATCGGGAGTCGTTCCGTTGCCGTTACGGTCAGGTGCCATACCGAAACCGGTCGTCATTAGGTCCTCCTAGCAGTAGGTATCTCGGACAATCACGTCGCACCAGCCAGTAGCAGGTGCAAGCGCTTCGATTGTGGGGGCGAACCCCGATTTTGCGGGGATTGAGTGCCACTCGCGGCGGGTTAGGTCTGCGGTGCGGTCGGTGCCGTTGATCGTCACGGTGCCGCGGGCGCAGTCAATGGTGACGGGTGCGGTGGTGATGACCGGGTATGGGTACTCGATAACGCGGTCGCCGTTGGTGATTCGGAACCCGGATGACCACTCGCCCCGAATGATGTAGGTGGGGTGTGCGGTGACATTCCCCTCATGGGTGATTGCTGCTGATTGCGGGGCCTGGGACCCGAAGGAGATAACCCCGGCGGGCGCCGGTACAAAGAGGTTGAATCGGAGTCCTACGCTGGCGCCGGCGGGGAATATCTGGGTCGTAACGGCCGGCCCATAGAGCCACGGTTCTGGAGCGAGGAGAGGGAGTTCGAAGTTGAACGCGGTGTCGCCCAGGTATTCGATTTTTGGGTCTCCGTCGATTCGAACCTCACAGGTGAGGAGGCCGTTGTCGGATTCGACGGAGAGTGCCCCCAGCTCACCGTTCCAGAGCAGGGATGAGGTGAACCTGGAGGCGAGTTCGCGAATGGGCAGAGCCTTCGCGATGATGGTTCCCTTGAGAGTGAGGGTACGGCCGGTACGGCGCGCCGGGTAGGAGAGCATGCCGTGCCCAATCTTGCGTTGGACATCGGCAGCCTCGACACCGGTGCCGCCGTCCCAGCCCTGCAGGTCGGTCACCCAGACCTCCAGCCCGTCATCGCTGGCTCCGTCCTCAAAGGTTGTGAGGATGAGGGAGCCGTGAGCTCCGGTGAGCGTGACGCGGTGACGGTGCTGGCCAATCATCAGATCAGGACCCCTTCAAGGTTGAGGTGGTGGTTAATTGCTTCTCCGACGCGGCGGCCGAATCGGTCAGGTGACATCTCGTCAGCCGCGTTGACGTGGACGTGGAGCCCACCGGATGCTGCGGACAGCGGCGCTGAGCTTGCGGATGCAGAGAGTGCACGGTTGAGCGATGATGACCGCACGCCAAGCGAGACAGAGCCGCTGAGCGCACCAGGAGTGAGTGCCGCGCTGAGCGTACCCATTCCTGCCTCTGCTGCTTCGACCGCGGCTTCGGTCATGTCCTTGACCGCATCGACTGCCACGTCTGCGCCCTGGGTGATGCCCTCTGCGATACCCGCGGGAATCCAGATACCTACCTGGTCACGCATGACGCGAGACGGCGAGTGGATTCCTAGAGCAGACTTCACGAAGTCGGGTAGAGCGTTGACGACGCTCTTTGCGGCGTCAAGAACCGCGCCGGCGGCGTTACGGATGCCGTTAGCGATACCGCCGACAATATCTCGGCCGATGGAGAGCATCCGATCAGGGATGCCACGCACCACACCAACGATGTCGGTGCCCATCGACCGGAAGAACCCGACCACGGTATTGATACCGGCGGAGATACCGTTCTTGATGCCCTCCCAAATGGTCGAGACAATCCGTCCGATACCACTCCAAGCGGCATCCCAGATGCTACGAATCAGATTCACAGCGTTCGTGATGATGGAGCTGACGATATTGATCGCGCCGATAACGACGCCCTTGATGACCTCCCAAACGCCGGTGAGAATCTGCTTGATGCCTTCCCACGCGGCGCTCCAGTCACCCTTGATAATTGCAGTCACGGTCTTGATGATGCCCACGACAATGTCGAGAGCACCTTGGACAATCGGGACGATTGCCTGCACCACGGTCGTGACCACATTCAGGACTGCTTGGATTGCAGGCACCAGGATGTCAATCAGCGTAGTGATGAGCGGGACGATTGCCTGCACCACCGAGGCGAATACAGGGATTAGCGAGGTCACAAGGACTGCAACCACGCCAGCGACGACTCCGATGATTGTCGCGAGCACCGGAAGGAGAGCCTGGATTGCAGGCATCAGCGCAGCGAGCACCTGAGTACCCAAATCCACGACCGCCGACACAATCTGACCGAACACCGGCACCAGCTGGAGCAATATCTCCCCCAGCTGACGGAAAATATCCATGATCTGCGGGAGCATTGCCATGACCGCAGCCCCCAGCTGAGCGAGCGCAGGAACGAGCTGAGTCATGAGCTGTTGACCAATAGGCAACAACGCCTGAACAATCTGTGTTCCGAACTGGATAACCATCGGGATTAGCGGGGCCAGATGTTGCCCAATCTGTCCGAGTGATTCCATCAGCGCCGCACCCATCTGCCCCAGAATCGGCATGAGCGCCATGATTGCTTGACCGATGAGCGGGATAAGCCTGTCGATGACTGGCTGGACAGCCTGGACAACCTCGGTGAATAGCTGGGTTGCCATGGCTGCGAATCGCTGCAGGGCGGGGATGATGAGCTGGAGCGCTGGCTGAAGCGACTGGATGAGCTTCTCGCCCAGCTGACCAATGAGCGGCAGGATTGTGTTCAGTGCGGGCTGGATTGCCTGCATGAGCTGTTGCCACATCTGACGTCCGGTCTCAGTCTGAGTGAAGAACGCTGTGAGTGCTGTGCCGGCAAGGACCAGGCCACCAACTACCGCCATAATCGGGTTTGCTTTCAGAGCGCCAAGGAAGGTGCTAAGTGCGCCTGACGTTGCGGAGACAACTGCCTGGTATGCGGCGGTTGCGACCGAGGCGGCCTTCAACGCTGCGGCTTTAGCGTGGAATGCTCCCGCGCCAATCTGTGCTTCGCGTGACAGCTTCGCTACTTCAGCTGCAGTGCCGGCACCCGATGCAACGAGGCGGTATCCTTCTGCGACGGCATCGAAGGAGCTCTTGAGCTTCCCTACTGCGCCGGCGGCGGTCTGGTACGACTCGAGAGCAAAGCGTCCAGCATCGACGGCGCGGGAGGCGGTATTGTACGCACCAACGGCACCGATGACGGCGGTTGCCATTGCAGTCACGGCTTCGGGGTTGCGGTTAATAGCGTCGGTTAGGCGACCCAGGGCGTTAGCGGCTAGGTCTGCTAGACCGGTGATTGCATCAAATGGGTTCCTTAGGTTCAGTGCGCTGGTGCTGGCGCCACCGAATGCACGGACGAGTTTCTGTAGAGCAGTCGCGATGGCGAAGATGATTTCTTCGAATCTGTACCATACCGTGGAGAAGGCCTCCCCGAGCGGCGGCAGGATAGCGCCGAGCGTCTTTCCTACGCTCATCACGAGCCCGCCAATGGACGGGCCAACGATAGATGTCCAGTGTGAGATGACCTGGACTGCGTATTCCATCGCACTGCCAAGCTTCTCGCCGATAGTCTTACCCATCGCCTCGACAGGCTTCATCCACTGCTGGAAGGAGAGAAAGAACTTCGTCAATACGGGGTAGACGCCAGAGAGGACGTTCGCGCCGAAACGGCCTAGTGCAGCCTGTGCGTTGGCGAACGCACCGGGGAGCGTGTTGCCCATTTCGAATGCGACGTTGCCGGCTGCGGAGGTCATCGCCTTCTCGAACTGGTCGAACCCAATCTTACCGTCAGAGGCCATCTTGAAGACTTCCTCGGCCGTCACGCCAAGCTGCTTAGCGAGCGCCTGGTAGACCGGGATTCCTCGGTCTGCGACCTGGGCGAGGACGTCGTTCTGAGCCTTGCCGGTGGATGCTACCTTCGCGTAGATTCCGCCCATTTCCTCCATGCTAGAGCCTGATGCCGCAGCCGAGTTCGAGACGGACTTAAGGACGGCTTCGAGCTGCTCACCCGGCTGGATACCAGCCGCCACCGCGCCAGCTGCGGCGGTTGCCGCCGCGTCCAGACCGAACGCGGTGCCCTTCACGGATGCTGAGGCGTTCTGCATGATGACAGACACCGCGTCAGCGTCGTTGCCCAGGCCTCGAAGTTTAGCCTGGGCAACGTCAATCGCTTTCAGACGATTGAAGCCCTTGCTGAAAGCGGTGCCGAACACCGCTCCCAGCGAAAGCCCTGCCAGCGCCTTCGTGACCACGCCGCCGATGGCACCGCCGAAGAGACGACCGAACGCACCAGAAGCCTTACTGCCTGCTTCGCTACCGGCGCGTTCGCCCGCAGAGCCAATCTCGGAGATAATCTGAGCGCCGGCTCCCTTAGTCGATGCGATGACCGATACATAGGCCTTCGCAAGCTCGTACCCTGCCATATCTGTCTCCTAGATGATGGTTGTTGAATCGGTGATGTCTGTGCCGGTGCCGGCGCGGCGCTCAGCGGCCCAGTGGCGTGCTTCATCAAGCGACATAGTGCCAGAGCCAAGCTGCTTCGTATTTCCGCTCTTCACCCCTGGCCGTGGAATCGGGTCCGGTCGAGAACGGCCCTTCTGCCCGTCCTCAGTCCTCTGCCAATTCGCTTCTGCAAGACGATCAAAAATGCCGGCAAGGAGTTGATCTTGCAGCCCCCATCCTTGAGCGAGTTCCCTCATGAGGGCGGAGTTATCAGGCAGGTGTACAACCATAGCCGCGGTGAGGCGGGGACCGTAGCGAGCGAGCAGTTCAGCGAAGCGTGCTCCGTAGAACCGGATGAGGTCAATCTCGATCAGCTCGCGATGCTCCCGCAGGAGCTTCACGAGCGTCAGAAGTTTGGGTTCAGCGCATGCATAAGGTCAGTGAAGAACGTGGTGTAATCACTCATCTTTGTAATACCGGTCTCCTGGTCGCGCAGAGCTTCCATAACTTCCTTACGCTGTGATTCACCCAGCAAAGCACGGATCGCGGCAAAAATTCCTTTGGGGTTGCCTTCGTCCAAGGCGATTAGGGATTCCATCAGTTCCGCATCGTCAAGTGCTGCGCTGTTGACTTCCCAGTCACGGCCGCGCAGGTGCACGATAACTCGGTCCTGGCCGCCAGCTTCCTTGTGGTCGGTGAGGTTGATTGCTGCCTTGCGCTTCTTACCCATGTCGTTCCTTCTGTCTGTTGTAGTTGATATCCCCGGTGCGGGCGAGGTACTAAAACCTCACCTGCACCGGCTCTAGGCTTAATTACTTGCTACCAAGATGCAGATATGCCTTTACACCCGCGCTGTCCGGGTAGCACGTGACGGTAATTTCATAGCCAATCACTTCGCCCTTGTAATTGACATCGCCGCGCTCTGTAACCTGGCCATCAGGAATCGTCACGCGGATAATCTTGTCGCCGTCCAGGACGTCAAAGACTCCAGAGAAATGAGGCGACTGGTTGCCGGTCATCTTGACCAAGGAGGACGTCGCCGTGGGATCGGCGTAGTAAAGACGCAGAACTTCCTCGTTGGTCTCAATCAAGGTCATTTTGAAGCTGACCTTATGGGAAGTCTGAATCACGCGGACAACGTCACCGTTCTGCCACGCCTTAATCTCCGTAGTGTCAGAGTCAATCGTCTGCGCCACACCATCATCAGAGATGTAGCCAAGATCCTTAAACTTCTGATCTACAGGTGCAGACGCGCCATTCGGCAGGGGCGTCTTCAACGGACCGGTGTAGAACGCGCCGTTGATGCCCACGCGCACATTGGCTGCAATGTTCGCCATTGGGGGTTCCTTTCGTTGAGGTTATTTCAATGTGTCAACGACAGTGCCGCGGCAGATGGCCTGCCAGTTCTGTCGAAAACGGGGAACGTCGGCGTCAGGGTCTGGCATCCACACGATTCCACCCAATGGAGAGATGGAGTAGACCAGAACCTCATCGCTGACGTTATTCTTCGTTGCACGCAAATACGCGCTTGCTTTCTCAGCGAGCGCGTATGCTTCGCTCTCCCGGTCTGCCCACACGTCGAGGATCATTGACCGTGATGCGTGGGTGACTGATTTCTCGTCGCCGCCTGATGGGGTGATGACGATGAATTTGTCGGGACGGGGATTGGGGACACGCGCGACGTAGACAGGCGCGTTGAGGTGGGTGGCGAGGATGCTGCGGATGCGGCTATAGACGTCTCCGTATTGGATGACTTCAGCTGCCACTATTTGCTACCTCCCCACCCTCCGACTGCCTTGGACAGCGCGCCGTTCTTTGCTTCGGCTCGCATACCTTCCTTGCCGTTAGGCCAGACGCGGGCGACCGCCGTTTTGGGTCCTGCCTTAACTCCTGAGGAGAAACCGTCACCGGCGCGGTTGCGGATTTCTCCCGCCTTGGCGGAGAGGATTGCTTGCATCTCGGGTGAGGTGCGGAGAGTATAGAAGCCCGCCAGGTTGAGCTCAACTTTCGCTTTACCCATGCTGTTACCCCTCCGTTTGTTGTAGGTTGATTCGGTAGCCGGCAGGGAAGCCGAACGGACCATGGGTGAAGTCTTCGGGGGAGCCGATGACTTCATAGGTTTCGCCTTCGATGACGACGCGGTCGCCGGGGCGGGCGAACCCTGTTGGGGTGTAGAGGTCTAGGTCTCGGCGTACACCAGACCCGATGTCCCTTATTTCTGTGTCAGGTGACGGCGGTGCCCAGCCGAAGACCTCGACCTCGACCGGGTCGTCCCACACGGAGTGTTTGGTACCCCAGCTGTCCTCTGCGTCCTCAGTCCTCGCCAAGTGCTGAATCAGGAATCGCTGAGTAAGCCACATTCGGCCCCTCCCGTCGGTTGCTGAGCATGTCGTAGGTGCTGAATGTCTGCGTGCCAATACCCAGTAGCTTCTTATCCGCCTTCGTCAGGTATAGGTCTCCGTTCGGGTTGGCAAACGTGACCTGCTGGTTGAACGGACCTGCGGTTTGGCTCAGCGACGATGCCCCGTCGATGAGTTGGCCGGCAGACATGCTGCGCTTGACCATGCGGCACGCGACGATTGCGATTGCATCTGGGTCGAGGTCTTCCCAATTAGGGGCAACCGCTCGGATGTACACCCCTGCGTCCTCCAGGAGCACCTCTGCGTGAGAGTCTGCTCCTGGAGGCATGTCAGGCCAGCGGGCACGTAGGTCGTCGGCAGTCAGCTGAGGGAATCGAGAGACTGCCATTGTGCCTACAGGGTGTACTTGACGAAGTTTGCGGCGTCTGCGATTGCCCAGCCGAACTCAGCCTCGGCGCGAATCGCCACGAGGTTGTTCTCGAACAGAGAGACGAGTTCACCGTTGATGGTCACAGCTGACTCGGTGGAGATGTCGAAGTTGATACCGCCGACGGTGCCCCAGATTGCCTTCGACCAGTCACCACCGATGCCGACTACAGAGCCGGCGGCGGTGCCATTTGCGACGGTGTCCGAGAACGCTGCGGGGCGACCGAGCACGGACCCGGAGCGGACGGTGGACGCGGTGTCGTTGATGGGGTCAGCAATGAACAGGGGACGGCCGTTGACGTCCACGCTCGCGTTGAAGATGGGCTCGGTCATATCGTCGAAGACAAAGCCTGACAGCTTCTTCTTATCCTTGACCAGCAGGTCCAGGCCGGCGTTGATGTCAGCAAAAACGCCACCCTTTGCAGAGGCGTTGGTGCCAATCTTGACAGTCTTGGTGGTTGCTGCGAGGTGGGTACCCGCGCCGAAGGGGCTGTTGGTGCCGTGGATAACGGCTGCATCGAATGCCTTTGCGAATGCCTCTGCGATGTCTGCGCGCAGAATCTCGACGTAGTTCGCAGGGTTCGCGCGAATGACCTCAGCGGAAACGACTGCGATAGCAGTAAGCTTCTTCGGGGTCATGGTCTTCAGACCCATGCCGTTCTTCGTGACGTGCTTCTTTGCGGTTTCGGCGGTCCAGCTAGCAGTCGGCTTCTCGGTCACCATCGGGACCTCAATGCCGCGCTCAGACAGCGGCACCTGGCGCGCCAGACGCTGGACGACCGACGACCGACGTGCCTCTTCAAAATATGCCTGCGCGAGATCCGGCTTAATGAAACCGGACAGGTCGCTCAGCTTAGTAGCGGCGGTAATTGCCATGAGCTACTTTCCTTTCTAAGGGTTGGTTAGTTGATTCCCAGCGCGGCTTTCAAGCCCTCAACGAGCGGGTCGCCGTTCAGTGCGACTGCGGACGGTTCGCCCTCGGTGCGAATCACGGTGCGAGGTGCCGCTGGCTTGGTAGATAGGAGACTCTGCAGCTGGGCTGCGTGCTCTTCGAGAGCTTCCCTCGTATCACCTCGGAGCGCGTCAGCAGGCACGCCGTATTCAGTGGCGAGCGCATCACGCCACGAGCGGACCTCATTTGCATGGGTGAGCTCTGCGATTTTTGCCTCAGCAGCCTCCGCGCGAGCGGTGAGCTCTTCAACGGCGCCAGCCTTTTCCTTTAGGTCGGCATAGTCTGCGTACTTTTCGCGTTCACGGCGGAGGCGGGCGGCGAGCACGCTGTTGAGCTGGTCCTGCGAAGTGATGGGGGTGAACCCGGTGGTTTCGCTGGTCTGCGGCTCGGTGGTGACGTTGTCGGTCATTGAGTCTCCTTTAACGGAACCGTCCCGTGGAGCGGTGTGCTTCACGGGACGTTAACTATGTGGTTATCCAGGCTATGCCCCGCCTGTTGGGGGAAATCTTGGGTATAGGTTGCCCCCGCACCTGCAGTGGTACGGGGGCAACCTATTGTCTATCTAAAGGTCTGGGTTTTTGGGGATAAGAACCTCACCAGCTGCGGTGCGCTCATCATACTCGCGTGCGATAGTACGCATTTGGACATGCGACCCCCGCTTAAAGCGCTCCTCAAGAACCCACTGGCGTTTCATGGCTTCAGCCTTATTAGCTGGTGTCGGCGGCGTAATCTTAGTTACGCAGAATGTAATGGGATCGCTCAGTGTCGGAGGAGCTAGAAGGGATTTTTCAGGTTCCATACAAGTATTCTACCTCGCCCTCCCTGCTAACTCTGCAAGCACGGTCCAGGTACCGTTTCTCTCCCACGTATCAAGGATTTTTAATTTGCTCATCCTTGGTAGCAGAACTTCCCCTTGTGCAGCATATTGTGAATGTTTCCACAACGGAGCCGCTGTTGAACCAGCCCTTATGAGGACTCGGAGGGACACTCTCTGCTCATCATCCACATACACTAGCTTTGAGATCGAAGATGCCATATACGGCTTTACATCAATCATGGCCCCAGGCAAAGAGAGTAGCTCTTCAGTAGTCTTGACGCCCAACCCAGAGATTGGGTGTGCCCGCTCTACCGTGTAGTCCTCCTCAGCAATAGCAGCGGCAATCGCCGCGTCCAGAGCATCCACGACTTGCTGAAGGACCCCATCAGTATCTGTTCGACGACCGAGCAAAAACTCCTGCACCGCTCGATACATGGGTAACTTTTCGCTGTACTCTTCTTCAGCCCAGGCGCGTAATGCGCGGGCTGCCTCGCCCGAGTACCATGCTTGAATTTTGTTTGCCCAGACAGCACGTGGTTCCAAGGGCGAACCGTCCCATGTCTCTACATCAACCCGAGGTCGTAGCTTCTGCCTGCCGCCTTTGGAACGTACAAGCTCTGGGAACATCGCTTCAAACTGGCTAATGATTTGCTTTTCACGAGATCTTTCATTACCCGGCCTGGAGGCTCCCTGAACCTCTAGTTTCATTTCTGCGGCCTTCCACTTTTCGAGGTAAGCCGCTGGATCATACCTGCTGATTTTTAATGTGCTGTCACCCCATGATGGGACGACCATACATCGGCAATGCGGATGAAAGCGCTTCGTGGCGCCGGCAGAATCAGCTGACCTGTAGACAAAGCCCTTCGACGCCAGCATAATGCAGAAACCACATTCTCTATTGCCGCGAGGTACGCGGGCGAATCGCGGGCGGTGAGGGTCTTTATCCCCCGAGATACGGATGCTACGACGGGCGCTGTCCACGATTCGTTCATCGGCCAGATTTTTCAATCGGCTCCTGAGCTTTACCGGCCCCTCATCTTTTGCTGCAGACTGCGCTACAACTTTCTGCACCATCTCTGAAATTTCGTCGAGGCTGTACCCCTCAAACAGTGCCCCAGTGTACTCCGCTAATTCAAGGTCTGCAGCGGCACGGCGGGACAGATACCATTCCCGGCCAATTTCTGCAGCTGCCAGGCCGAACTTCTCGAGCACGGCCATGAGTGCTACCTCAGCTGCGGAGGCAGTCGCATCAGGCGTCTTGTCCGCCGCAGCCATGAGCTTCTCGAAGGTCGCAACGCCTGAATGTGCAATCTGTTCTAGCTGCCGAGTGAACGAGTTAATCTCTCGACGTGCCTGCTCCGCGTTGGTCATCCATCCCTCGCTCTATTCCGCTAAATTTCGCTCTCTTCAGTGGTCTGAGCCGCATTTTTCGCGCGGGCAGTCTCGGCTTGATATCGTGCCGCTTCCATCTCAAGCCTCGAAGCCTCAATCATCTGCTCACCTAGCGAATCTGCGGTGGCACGAGCCTGGGCGAGCCGCTTATCCGCCATAAGGCGCTCAATGGCGGCTTGGTCGTAGCCGAGCTTCTCCAGGACGACAGGAGACTCAGACAACCACGGAAGCATCTGCACTTGCTTCAGGACTGCATCTGCCGCGGCCGCGTCAGACGTATGCACAACGGGCGCAAAATGTGGACGGACTTTAGGCAGCCCCTCCATCTCATCGAGCGACGAAGTGCCCTCACGAAGAAGGACGCTCACAATCGCAAGCTGAGTTAGCGCGCTCTTGAACCCACGGATGCATCGTTCTGCTGCGAGGCGTAGCGGGTCGCGCTGGGACTGAATCGCCGAATCCGACGCGGGATTATCCGAAGGAAAACCCAATTCATCGAGCGGAATCTGGGACTCTGCAGCCAGCAGGGATGCCCACTGGCGGAGCTGGTCGGTATGCGGCTGCATCGACAGCTGGGAGAACTGCGTGATCTGCGGCAGGTTGCCGTCCTCATCACGCGAGACAGCCAACATCTTCGAGACAATCGCGTCCCATTTAGAGGCGGCGAGCGCCTCCGGGTCAGCGCCCAGAATCGCACGCTGAGGGGTTGCGTAGAATTCAGCGCCGACCTCGCTACGAACAATGGTTCGCACTGCTGAATCAGTCAGCGACATGACTGCCCGGCTGATGCGCGAACGGCCGAAGGGGCGGCGCAAATCAGCGCCAACCGTCACAGCAACCATGAGCGGGCGCCCGGTCGGGTTAGGTACGCTCTGAGCGGTGTACTCGTCATTCTCCGAGCGGCGGACTGTAACGGTCTTGTCGGGGAAGTAGACGATGAATTCCTTCGGGTTGATCTCGCCCATCTCGTTGGTGTCTACCTGAGTAATTGACAAGCCGGCTGCGAGACGGCGGGTTCGCTGGTCCCAGATGCCGGTTGCCCAGTGCGCTGACTTCGGGAGCCACAGAATCTCTGGCTCGCCTGCTGCTGCATCGCCCTGGGTAATCGTCAGGAAAGCGCAGGAATGAATCAGAGCACTGGAAACGGTCTGCGCGAATGCTTCCTTGAAGTCGTTCGCGTCCACGAGGTCGTTCAGGCCGAACGGGTCGTCATCCTCACCAGGGGCAACGAAACCCTCGAACTTGAGGCGGTCAGCGAGCACGTCTACGGTCTTTGCTGGCCAGCCCAGAACCGAGCCGATATTCTTCAGCTGCGGGGGGATTGAGATCCCCAGGTCCTTCAGGCCAATCTTCTGGTCATAGTAATTCTGCCGCACGCGGTTGCGTGAACGCTTTGCGGTCAGCTGCTCCTGCATCTTCGAGATGAGAGCCAGTTCCGCCTCGGTGAAGACTGCGTGGGTTGCTTCAGTCTCAGGCAGAGATGAAAAACTCATACTGTGATTACCTGCCTTCTTGCGGGATTTCGTCGGGTAGTACGTGCGGCCCAGTAAGCCAACGTTGCTGCTTCAAACATCGTGACGCTACCGCCTTCTGCAGCTTGCCAGCCGAAGCCTCCGCGGTTGCCGATTTTGCGGCGGGTGCATGAGAGTACCTGCTGAGTTAGCTCAGGCTGGTTGCTGTGCGTGAGGGCCTTGCCAATGACTGCCTGGTCTACCATTGCGTGAGCAACAATGACCTGGTCCAGCGAGGGCTGCCAAATGAGAGTCTTTGACTTCACTCCAGCTTCACGGAGCGCGTTGACCAAATATCCCACGCCAGCCTTTCCGTCGATAACAATCTGAGCGGCGCGTGAGGCATGCTCAGCGAGGAAGTCTACGAGCCAGCCGGTGCCATTGGACAGAGGTTCAGATCGCAGGCCCTCGATGAAGATTGGGCCGCCAGTATCCGGGCGGCGAGCGACAGCGAGCGCAACCTCCATACCGTCAGGAGAGAATCGCACACCGAACACGGTGCGGCCCTCCTTGGGAGCCTCGCCCTCGCATGCGTGCCAAGCTTCAGGGGTGAAGGCTGCCTGAGTTGCTGTGGCTTCGTCCCAGATTCCGAGCGCCTCACGCCTGAATGAATCGTGAGTGAGGTTCTTGCGCATGCGCTCGATTGCGACGGCGCTAACGCGAGTTGGAAAGGACGGGTTGGCTTTAGCCCATTGCTTCTTATCGTCGGCTCGGGCTCCGGGGTCGGCTGCGCACTCGATATAGAGCTTGTCGCGGTCCCCAGCGAGCGACTCGGCGCGGTGACGGGTGAACACCTCGCTCGGGTCGCTGGGCTTCGGCGGCGTACCCATCATCAGAACCAAGCCGTTCGGTGCCGCGTTGGTCGCAGGGAGCATGTCGTCAAGCGCTTTCTCGGTGAGAATCTGCGCCTCATCAAGCACAATGACGTCCACTTTTGCGAAACCACGACCAAAGCCGCTTTCACGAGCGCCGAAGAGAATTCGTGAACCATTCGCGAACTCTACGGCCTCCTGGCCGGCACCGCGGCGGACATGGGAGATGAACGGGGCAACCGCCGGGCGAGCCGCAATGCCCTGCATGGACTGGAATGTCTCGTTGTGGGTGCGAGCGCGATGCGCTGACCAGAGAACGAGCGTCTTTGGGGAAGCGATGCAGGCGGCGAAGATGAAACCGGCAATCATGTGAGTTTTTCCGACCTGTCGCGGCAGGCTCAGTGCGGCGCCTCCCACGCCTGCGGCGTAGAATCCATCCTTGCGCTTCGCGAAAACCAGCCGGCCAATATCCACCTGCCAACTATCGAGCGGGTAGGCCATCTTGATTAGCTGCCGAGCGATGGACGGCCAGCCGGTAGAGACGATTCCGTCAGGCACTTTGAGCTGTGCGGCGACCTCAGAGAGTGGACGGGTCGAAGGGGGCATCTTCTTCATGATGGTGCTCTCCTTCAATCTCTGCCCCGTACTGCTGCTCTAACTGTTCCAGCTCCTCGATATCCTTATCGAGGTCCTGGAATCGGCGTGCGAGCGCGGCTAGGTCACGGGCCAGCGTGTTTGGGTTGTCAATATGCGCAGCAAGCTTGCTGCGCAGAGCACGGAGCCTGTCGAGGCGCGTGCCGGTTGCGGTGGCATGAGAAAGGGAGCCTTCCTCTTGGGTGGCTCCCTCAAAATCGATAGGTTCGAGCTTCTTAGGCTTGCCTTTACTCAAGGTATCACTCCTTGTCGAACCCGTATTATGTGGAAAATCGCTGTAAAGATATCGCTATCGCCGGAGGGCGCGAACTCGTCTCCCCGGGGAGGGGGTACCCCCCTGGTCCTGTTTGCTTCAGGTGGTTTGCCCCAGTTGATGATGTCCCCCTTATAGCGGCGAAAGGTCACCGGCTGGTGGATGGTTGGGGCTAAAGGATCAGTGTCGTTTTCGGTCGAATCGATTCTGCGATCCTGATTATCTTGCGAGCTTGAGAGCGTTTACCTCCAAGCTTTCCGCCGAGTCGCTGGTTGCATTGGCGGCAGATGACGCGAGTATTCTCCACAACATCTTTGCCGCCTTCTGCGTGGGCTGTCACGTGGTCAAGCTCAGGTGAGTTCGGCTGCTTGCTCCGGTGCCAATCGTAGGCAACGAAACAAATGGGACAGCGCATGTCGCCACGCTCAAAAGCGGCGGCGAGCTCCTGCTTCCGGAGGTTCTTCCAACGAGCGGTGCCAGTGCGGCTGGTCGCCATTGCGTCCTCCTTCTTATCCACTATTCATTTGTGGCTTGCGGGCTGGTATCTGGTGGGGGAGGCTGTTTGCCTTCCCTCCTCCCCCACCAGAGGAAGAATCCGACACGATTGAACATGTCTCCCGCTTTATCACCACCCCCCCTGCTAGGCAGAGGACATACCAGTGGTAAGCGGGACAGTCTAGCGTCATCATCCCCCCTTGTGCAAGCGCCGACGTCACCCACCAGAGGACAGCCTCACCAGCGTCTCCTCCTCCTCATTCGCAGACAACAGATTCCACAGGAAAGCACGCGGCCAGATTGCCGAGCAGGCCGAACATTCGACACGCTGAACCTGCTCCCCCTCGATGTCCCAGACAGCAAGCAGGCAAGGCTTCTGTACCGTCGCCCCGAATTCGTCTCGGCAAATTCGGAGCTTCTGGTGGCAGACTGGGCACGCCCGGTCTATCGGTGTTCGTCTGACTGGTTGCAGGTACTCCTGAATCTTTGACACCCACTCGCTCCATTCCTCACTAATCCAGACCAGAACGGGAAGACTTACATGAGCGAGGTGAGGGAGCACAGCACGCATAGTGTCAGCTGGAGATTTCCCCGCAGACACTCCCACGGCGGCCGCAGTTTCCGCAGCAGAGTGACCAACCGCAGTCCACAAATCCAACGCCGCAACATCCAGCGGCGAGCGCGAACCAGAGGATGACGGCCCCTTCCCGTGCTCTGTCCCCTGCTCCACCACAGCCTGCCGAAGCTGATCCAGCAACGCCATTTCCAATGGAGCATCTTCGAGTGCCTCTGCTGATTCCCCCATGTCCTCAGCTCGAACATGGGCAAAGGCTAAGACGTTCAGGATTGCCCGCACCCGGCGGCGCATCTCGACGGTATCTTGCTCAGTCATTGACTCAGCTCCTTCACGATTGCGGTCCACATGTCTGGTCGCCACACTCCAGCATCTTGGCCGGCCGAAGCGAGCGCGTCGAGCCACTGGATTTGTGCTGCGGAGACTCGCCCCTTCATGGTCTTCAATTCTCTGAAGAGGGTTCGCCGCCTGATGGGGTGGACGAGGACCAGGTCAGGAAATCCAGCCGGCGAGCGGCGGGAGTCATGGGTGTGGTAGTGCATCCATCCCAGGCGGGTTGCCAAGGTGATGACGTCTGATTGGAACTGAGCCTCCGTTACGTTTCGAGCGGTAAGCATCAAATGGTCTTGTGCTTTCACTTCTACCTCCTGCTGGTTCGGCGGGTTCGAGCTCGGCGATGACGAGAGCGTTTAGGTTCAGAGATGGTCAGGTTTTTAACGGCTTTACCGTCCCGTCCCGACCCGGCATATCCGAATCCGTCACCCTTACGATTTGAATCAGCTCCCAATTCCTCCCAATCCTGTGAAGGGGTTTGAGAGGTGGTTTTGGGTACGACGAAATGGTCGTTGTGGCTTCCCTCAGCCACCGATGCACCGGTGGCTGAGGTTGGCTCTTCAACGACTTCTGCAGCGGATGCTCGCTCAGCGAGGGCAAGTTCGGCTGCATCAATTTGCGCAGAGAATTCGTCAATCATCTGCTGCGCGCTGATGGTCGGCAAAGAGCTGCTGGTGTGCTGCGACTGCACCACCTGTGAGGGTTCATCAACCTGCGAACCAGTGCCCTGGTTCCGGGAGAACTCGCTCACCGGCGAAGCGGTCTGCGACTGCACCACCTGTGAGGGTTCATCAACCTGCGAACCAGTGCCCTGGTTCCGGGAGAACTCGCTCACCGGCGAAGCGGTCTGCGACTGCACCACCTGTGAGGGTTCATCAACCTGCGAACCAGTGCCCTGGTTCCGGGAGAACTCGCTCACCGGCGAAGCGGTCACGACCGACCTACCAACCGGCTTAGCAGACGGAGCAGATGCCTTAGTAGGCACCCCATTTTCAGTCAGCCAAGCCGCGCTCTTCGCCCCAAAATACGGCGGCTGCGGGGCGGGTAGAAGTTCCACCGCCCAACCAGCATTGTCCTTGCGGGCAGAGTTGCAGCTGCGGCACGCTACCACCATGTCGTCCGGAGTTTCTGCAGGAACTCCAGGACGAAGATGGTCATAGGTCGCGCCACGGCCGCCGCGCTGATCCCCCCAGTAAACGACGTGACCGCACCAACGACATGCATCGCCGTCGCGAGCACGAATAGGCACAATCAACGCACCGTTACGGGTGTCATTACGCCGCCTGTTTTCCCAATCAATCTCCTCTCGTAGACGCATATGGAAGAGGTCTTCGTCCTCGACCAGCTTGTAGGCAATACGCCCATCCTCCAGCGGCACCTCATCAACCAGGTAGCCACAGAACGTTGCATCAGCAATGAATTTATCTGCTGCATCTGGACTGCCGGTGAATTTCAGGACGCTTCCACGCTCAACAATATAGTCTGTCTTGAACGCGGCAGCTTCAACCGCCAGTGCCACTACCTGACCAAACAGCGACCACATAGACTGCATGCTCGCGCCAGGAATCTCCAATGCGCGCCACACAATGCGATGCTGCGCGGCTGTATCTGATACTTTCAGCCAGGGCATGAGGGGGGGGCTCCTTGCGGTGGTAGTAGTGTAGATCATCGTTCTCTGCACTGTGTCAAAATCAGCAGAAACCTGCTAATTAGTGATGGGGTTCTCAATAGCGGCATCCACCAAATCCTCAGCCATGAGGTCGAGTAGGTGCTGGATTTGGGACATGCGCTCGCGTATCTGACGCTGGCGCTTACCGAGGTTTGCGTTGCGCAGTGCGGCGGGGGTGAACGGGGCGAGGCTCTTCTTCGCCTCTTCGACGCGACCGAGTACCTCTGCTGATTCCTGCGGCGATTCAGCAGCTTCAGCGGTGAGCGCTTCGGCGTGCTGGGTTCGTCGTTCCGCTTCGAGGGTGCGGATCTGGTCGATTGCTTCGCGCAGGCGCGGGTAGCTGTCGCTGTCTCGCTTCATGTTCATGGAGCGCTGTAGGAGTCCTTCAGTGGCCATGTAGGTTACGGCGCGGGTCGCTTTGCCGCCGCCGAGGTCTTCGCGCCATTTGCGCTTCCATTTGTTGGAGACGCCGGTGAGGAGGCTGCCTTTGGCGAGCGCTCCGATTGCGTCTGCGAGGTCTGCGTTGTGGACCCAGATGCGGTCAGCGTCGTAGATGTGGCGGATGGGGGTGCCGTTGATGGTGAGGTCTCGGTCTGGGTTGGCGATTGGGTGGTAGCGGTTCATGGTGTGTCCTTGGGGTGTGGGTGGGTTATTCGGCGTAGTTGGTGTCGTCGTGGGAGCTGGCGTGGAGCTTGGCTTCTTCACAAAGCTCTTCAAATGCGTCTTGGAGGACCAGGGAGTTGAGTGACTCAACGGCTTTGGTGTTTCTCTGCTTGCAGGTGTCGCAGGTGATACGGAAGCATTTGCCGACGATTTCCCTGTTTCTGGTGAGCTGTAGGACTTCGACGGTGAAGGGGAAGCCTTCGTGTTCCTGGTGTTCCTGGTGTTCTTGCATCGGTGTCTTCCTTAGATGATGGTGTAGGTTGCCCAGAGCATCTTGCTGTTCCGGGCACTGCCGGTGTAGAGGTAGACGTCACCGCCGGGGTGTACGTCGAAGGTGCTGCAGGCGCGGGGTGCGAGCGCGGTGGCGACGGCGTCGATAACTGCTTTGTTGCGTGCTTTTTCGCCGTGGCGTCCGTCCCAGTAGGCGTGGGTGTGGATGATGTCCTTTTCACCGGTGGCGGTGGGGTGGACGAATTCGATTGCGATTTTGTGGCTTGCCATGGTGGTGTTTCCTCGGGTGGGGTGGTGGGGTCCCCCGCCGCCGGTGTGGCTACTGTAGGAAAAGAGTGGCGGCGGGGAAGCTGTGGGGGGGGGTTAGACATTGATGGAGGTTGTCATCATTGCGCGGTGGCGGGCTTTGCCTGCTGCGCGGTTGCGTTGCCAGACTTCGACGTCTGAGGTCTTGTACCAGTAGCGTCCATCGTCGTCTTTGCATGAGGGGCGGAGGCGGATGCCGGCGGTTCGGACGCCGGTGCCGCTGTAGGTTCGGACGGTGGAGACTTTGATGCCGGCTGCGGCGGCGACCTGGCTTTCAGAGACGAGTTTTATGCCGGGGTTGCATGCCTCGAACATCGTCTTGTGCGGGAGGTCAATCTTGTTGGTCATTGGTGGTGGTGTTTCCTTTGGTGTGGCGGGGGTTGCGCCAGTGGATTGCTTGCATGTGGCGGCGGCAGAGCTGTTTGGAAGCGGCGCGTTTCTCTAGCCATGCCTCGACGTCTTCGGGGCGGTACCAGTAGCGCCCGTTGAAATCACCTTTGGCTGCTGGACGGAGGCGGGCAGTAACGGCGGCCTTGATGGAGTCACCTGCGTAGGCTCGGAGCGTGGTTTCTTTGATTCCTGCTTCACGCGCGACGGTTGCGGCGGGGAGCAGGTGCTTGCCGGGGTTCGCTTTCAGCCACTCGGTGAGGGTTGGCAGGTCACTGAGGGGTGAGTTAGCCATTGAGCTCTCCTTGGGTGTGGTCATGGACAAAGCCGCCAATGAGGATTGCGGCGGAAGCGGGGGTGAGCGCAATCGCGAAGATGATTGCTCGGAAGGTGATTGTGGGCTGTGCGGTGCCGATTCCAATGATGACGACGGAGGCGAGCGCGCAAGCCCAGACAAGGGCTTTTGCGGTGCGGATACTGCGGGCGGTGGTCATGGTGAGTGTCCTTGGGCTAGATGATGAGGAGGATGAAGATAGTGAGTGCTGCGGCGACCCAGAGGGCGAGGCTGATCCAGGCGAGGGTGATAAGTTTCTTTTCCGCCTCTGCGAGGTCAGCGCGAACGAGGGTGAGGTCGTGGTTCTGGCTCGTCTGCTTTGCGTGCAGGCGCCGGGTGTAGCGGTTGAGCTGGGCGAGCGCCTGGCGCTGGTCCTTGCCGGCGCCTTGCAGGATTCCGACCGCGGTTTCGGTTTCGGTGAGCTTGCGTTCGTTTTCAACGATGCATTGCATTGCGAATCCGACGTTTGCGTTCACGTCCTTCGTGTGCTGTGCGACCCTCCCGTTGAGGTGGTCGGTGAGGCGGCGGGTCTCGCAGAGTTCGTCCTGGAGGCACGCGATGCTGTTGTCGAGGCTGTCGATGTCGGTGCGGACCTGGTCGTGGTTGTCGATGATTGTCTGGATGGCGGTGTGGCGGTGGTGGCGTCCTGCTGCGCGGTCGCGCTTGGTCTTGGGGTTGGAGGCGGTCATGGTGTGTCCTTTTGGTGGGGGTGGGTGGTGAGGTTATCTCTTTTGCAAATCGTTGATAAAATTGCGGAGCTCTTTCGCCCTCTTCTTTTCCGCCTCGGCCTTCTTGTATTCCTGGAAGTCTTTATGCGCTTCGAAACTGTAGGCCGCGGCGACGATAGCCGAGGTAACACTGATAACGGCGCAGGCGACGCTGAAGATTAGACTGAACTGTTCAGAATCCATTGGGGGTTTACCTTCGGGTGTTAGAGAAGCTGGGCGATTTGGCTGCGGCGGTGACGCATCAGGTGCTCTGCGAGGCGGGTGACGCAGTGCTCTACCGCTTCATCTGAGAACTGGAGCTTGTCCCAGTCCTTGATCTGGTCGGCGGTGAGCGCGTCATGCAGTGTCACGCCGCAATCGATGGGGCATGGAATATGGATGTTCGCGCGTGCCTTGAACAGCTCGTTTTCGTGCAGGGCGGGTCGCAGTTCAGGTCGGATGCTGTTCCTGCGGTCCCAGCAGATGCGGGCGGCATCGAGGCACTTGGTTGCGTGAGCTACCAGCTCTACCCAGAAGTCGGGGTGTGCCGTCTTGATGTGTTCGGCTGCTGCAGTGCCCATGATGCGGGCGATATTGCCGGGGTCCAGCTCCGCGTAAACTTCCTGGCATGCCCCGCAGTGGAGTGCAGGTGCCTTCTTACCGCGGAGGCGCGGGTCTCGGTTGTGGACGGTGAGGTGCCGTGCCCACCAGATGGTTCGGGCGTGCTCTGTAGCGAGCGCTTCGGCGGGGTTTAGGTGTTTCTCGTTCATTGGTGTTTCCTGACGGGTTAGACTACGAAGCCTTCGATGGTTACTTCCTTGATGTAGCCGTCGTGGGCCATAGTGATTGACGCTTTGGGGGATCTGAATTCCATCTCTCGGCTGAGGTCGCGAATAGCCTGCCGAAGCTCCCTAATGACTTCTGAGTCCAGCCGATTCTTCTGCGGAGCTGCTGGCAATTCCCTACGCGGGTCGTTCCAATCCATTGGTGTTTCCTCAGTTGGTGGTGTGGGTGACGGGGAGGTTCGAGAGCCAAGCCATCACTGCTGCACTGGTGTAGTAGATGCGTCCCCCGCTTCGGATGTATGCGGGGCCTGTCCGAGCCTTGCGCCAGGCGGCTAGAGTTCGTGGCGAGATACCGAGGTTGTCGGCAAGCTCTTCCGGACTCCAGACCGTGAGCGCGTTATCGGGGATAGTCAGCACTTATTCCTGTCCTTTACTTGTGCAAGTATCCCAGGTTAGGGGCAAGTGGGTAAAAAAATTAGCTTGCCGACAGCTCGGGAATGTGCTCCTGATAAAACCACCCCGGACTTAGGCCAAGCACCCCCGCCAAATCCCACAACTCTGTCGCTCGGATTGGCGAGTTGTGATTTTCTAGGCTGGAAAGTCTTGCGCGAGTCATTCCAGCTCGCTGCGCGGCTTCAATCCGTGTGAGCTTCGTCTTTGCGAGTGCGAGCCGTAGATTCTCGGCTAGAACCTCACCTGGTTCTCGATTTGCCATTCCTTTCATCCTTTCGTCGTTATGCAATAAGTGTACGTCCCCACCCAGTGACAAGTCAAGCAATAATCTGCATTTTTTAAAAAATTCTAGATTTTTTCACACTTTTTATGTACACTGAGTGCATGATTCAACAGAAGAAGAGCACGGCTGGTCGCCGCAGCACTGGACCTGCGAACCGATTTAGCCAGTTGCTAAACGAAGAACTACGTGCGGCACAATCCCGCAGGCGCTTGACGTTGCGAGCACTGGAAGAGCTCACTGGTGTAAGTCGCAATCGGCTTTCCCTTACTCTAAACCTTGACTCCTCACCTCTGAATACAAATGAGTTTGAGCTTATTTGCAGAGCCCTCGAGCTCAACCCGGCGGAAGTCTGCTTCCGTGCCGAGGCGGCGCTACAGAAGGAGCTGGCAGCCGAGACTTCTTCCGTGTCCGACAAAGAACTGGCTGCTGAGATTCTCGCGCGGGCTGAATCAGCGACCAAGTCGGGTTACCGCCTTGCCGCTCATCCTGCCGACCCTGTCCTTACTGACGACTCAGGTTGGGGGGCATAATGCGTTCTGCACCCCCGGTTGAATCAGAGATGTTCAGTGAAGCCATCAACCACACTGTTAGGAAATGGATGGACATCCGAGGTGAAAACCTACTCACCCTTGCGGATAAAACAGGCATCTCAAAAAGTAAGCTCAGCAGAACCGTCTATCGGTCTGAGGGCTCTTTGACAGTGCGGGACCTTAGCATTATCTGCCAAGCTCTTGACATAAACGTCCTCGATGTAATCAAACCAACCCCATAACTATCATGACCCAATCAAAGAAAAAGACCGGGAATCGCAGGGGAACCGGCCCTGCTAACAGGTTTAGCCAGCTCCTTAACGCGGAGCTTCGCGCAGTCGTCGCCTATCGACGAATGACCCTGCGTGACATTGAAGAAGCAGCCGGGGTTAGCAAAGCAAGGCTCTCAATGGCACTAAACCAAGACGCGTCTCCGCTCAATACTAATGAGCTTGAACAGATTTGCAGGGCTCTAGATGTAGACCCTGCTGATATATGTGCACGTGCTGAGGCAACCCGTAAGAAGGAACTAGCCGCCGAAACTGCCGTTGCCTCGGATAAGGAACTGACTGCGCAGATTCTGGCGCGTGCCGAAGCCGCAACCAAGGCCGGCTACCGCCTCGCCGCGCACCCTGCCGACGATATCGTTACTGAGGATTCAGGATGGAGTGCGTAATGGGCTCCACCTCTCAGCCTAAATCAGGCCTGCTCAATGAAACAGTCAAGAAAAAGCAAGGAAACCGCAAGGGCACTGGACCTGCAAGCCGTTTCAGCCAGCTTCTCAACGAGGAGTTGCGTGCCGCGGCCGCAAGGCAACGTATGAGTCTGCGCGCCTTGGAAGAACTGACCGGAATTAGCAGGACTCGGTTGAGTGTTACCCTCAACCAGGACGCATCGCCGCTCAATACCAATGAATTTGAGTTGATTTGCCGTGCTCTCAACATCAGTGAAGCAGAGATGTGTACACGTGCTGAAGAGGCACGTAAGAGGGAAGAAGCAGCTTCTCTTGTTTCTGACAAGGATCTTGCGGATGAGATTCTCGCGCGAGCCGAAGCCGCAACCAAGGCCGGCTATCGCCTAGCCGCACACCCCGCCGATAAGGTCATCACCGAAGACAACCACAGCGCATAACCAGCGCACAATCACCGATTCACTCATGACTTCAATAAATACATATGACTACGACCCAGAACGCCACGCCGAGGACCTGGGTATCCGCATCGTCGAAGCCCAGCCACCAGCAGGCACACTAGCCCTCTGGGATGAGCAAACCCGGACTATACTCACCGCCCCTGGGCTTCTACACCGTCAGCGACGATGCGTTATAGCCCATGAGCTCGCCCACGCAATCAACGGAGACGAACACTCCCCCATGGACGACGTCGCCTCCACCAAGCGCGAGCGCCGCGCCGACATCATTGCCGCCGGCTGGCTTCTGCAGCCACATGCAGTGCGTACCGCTCTGGCGGTGGCTCCTGATTCTTTGCCTGCTGCGGCGGCAGAGCTTGAGGTTACCGAACGTATCCTCTCTGCTTGGCTTTGGGAACATAGCAAACGGGGCGGTCTGGATAGCTAGTCCAGTCCGCCCCGTCTGTGCATCATCAATCAATTTAGGAGAAAGACTCAGCTCGCCCTTGCAGGTTCCGCCTCGTATGTTATCGGTTATTGCCGAAGTAGTGTAGCGTCAGCACGGAGCTGTGGCAAGAAAGTCGCCTATCGGCGTGTTGCGGTTACCTTTTTGGGCAAAAAGATAACCGCCCCACCTACTGTATCCGGCAGTAGACGGGGCGGTTCCTGTGCGGTCCGTGCTGAAGGAATGCTCGAACGAGATGACCGAGTTTAGCGTCACCTGCGGGCGAGCGCAAGTGAAAGGAGAAGCGGGTGGTTAGGGACCCTCTTCCGGTGGGAACCCACGGGGTTCTCAAGCTGACTAAGCTGCGCCCTGGTGTTTGGCGTGCCCGCGCGTCGTATCGTGATTGGCGCGGGGTGCGGCGTGACGTGACCGCGCAGGGTCCGACTAAGGCGGCGGCTGAGCTGAAGCTTAAATCGAAGTTGGCGGCGTTGCCGGCTTCGGGTGCGAGCCTGAGCGGTACCACTACGTTGAAGGTCGCGCTAGACAGGTGGCTTGGTGGGCTCGATGGGCTGGCGCAGAATACTCTGCGTAATTACACGTTGTGGGCTGGGCAGGTTGCCGGGGCTTTGGGCTCGTTGCGTCTGAATGAGGTGACGGCTGGTCGCCTCGATTCCTACTTAGCCTCGGTGAAGGCTCCCACCAGCCGGTATAACCAGCGTTTGGTGCTGAAAATGGCATTGGACGAGGCTGTGCGCCTCGGGGCGCTACCTCATAACCCTGTGCTGGCGACCCGCACGGTGAAGGGCAAAAAGAAGCAGGTGCGAGCGCTTGATCTGGAGCAGGTGAAGGTTCTTCGGTCGCTGGTGGCTGCGCTTGAACCTACACCTACCTATGATGGGTGGATGCCTGACCTGGTGGATGTTCTGCTGGGGACGGGTTGCCGTTGGGGTGAGGGTGCCGGTCTGCGGTGGGAGGATGTTGACCTGGATTCTGGCGTGGTGACGGTTCGTGGCACGTTGATTCAAGGCAAAGGCTGGCAGGCGGATACAAAGACGCACGAGCCGCGCACTCTGCAGGTGCCGCGGTTTGTTCTTGATGTCCTGCAGAGGCGGCACTCAGAGGCCCGTGAAGGTGCCGTGTTCGTGTTTGAACAGGGCGTGGCTCCACTTGCCTATAACTCGGCGCGTAACTGGCTGGTGCGGGCGGTGAGGGGCTCTGAGCTTGAGTGGGTTACCTGGCATGTCCTCCGGAAGACTACGGCGACGTTCCTTGATGAGCGGCTTGGTCTGGCTGAGGCGTCTCTGCAGCTTGGCCATGCGTCCGAGGCGCAGACGCTCTCGGCGTATGTTGCTCGGCAGTCGCAGGCTGTCTTTGCTGATGCGCTGGAGGGGCTGGCGGCGGCATAGATTGGTCACAATTTACTCCCAATTTTGAAACCCCTCTAGACTGTATCCAGACTGTCATTAGTTGCAGGTAAACAGAAAAAAGATACCCCCGAAACCCCTTGTCAATAAGGGATTTCGGGGGTATCTGCCCTAGTCAAGCCCATAACGGGGCTTGAGTCGCAAGACTAGAAAGCCTTGTTTACCAG
>ERZ772987.25-NODE-25-length-32047-cov-7.32314_pt1 | contig 32047 bp, 48 predicted proteins | sample MGYA00511129_ERZ772987 | MGnify/ENA primary metagenome ERZ772987 (study PRJEB29015, sample SAMEA2738058) | human oral metagenome | biome: human oral; feature: human-associated habitat; material: saliva | place: China | collected 2222 ...
ATTAGTGCGGACGTGGCGAAATTGGTAGACGCACCAGATTTAGGTTCTGGCGCCGCAAGGTGTGAGAGTTCGAGTCTCTCCGTCCGCACCATTAACAATAAATAAATCAATCACTTAAAACGTATTGGGACAGTTTAGGGACAAAAGAAACAGGCCATCTGATTTAATCAGACGGCCTTTGTTTTATTGAAAAGTATCAGACAACGCCTTGTGCCGCGCCTTGCAGTCGTTGTACAAGCCGATAACTTGCAACGACCACGGCAACACATCCGCGCCTGTTCCGCCCTCAAGTTTAGGCAGGTTCGGGCATGGTTGCACAAGGTCGGCAGGAGGTTTAATTGCCGTCGGTAATGGCGGCATTGATGACTGACACGCCGTCAGAATCAACACAGACGTTACGATAGACAGGCTTCTCAACAATCTTTTGGACTTGAACATATCGCACCCTTTCTTTCTTTTCACGCACGGCCTTGCCGGTTTGATACATGGCAGACGATTCACGGTCTTGCTTAGCCTTCTCAATCGCGGCATCTTTCAGACGGCCTGAAATTTCCGCCGCCATCGAATCACGGCCGCAACGGTATTGGGCGGCATGGTCGTATTGCCACGCGCCCACAATCAGCACGAAACAAGCCGCGATCAGAATCAGTTTCCAGTTTTTAAGCAGGCTGTTCATAGGTTTTCAACATCGCTTTGTAGTTTTTAATTTCACTTTCGGCAAACTCAAACGCTTTAAAATCTGCGTTTTCGCTCGCCTCTTTGCTTTTAGTTTCCCATTCAGCAATACGCGCCTTCAGAAACTCGACAGGATTCATGGCCGCTCCTTAGACGTGCAAGCCAGGCAAATAGACAGTCTTGCCGTTCTTCTTGGTTGCCGTCATGATTTGGTTACGCATTGGGCTGTTTCGGCGGAAACCTACATGCACCCATGCGCCATCACCACGTTCAGGAAACTCAAGAATCAACTGGTCGAATGTGATTTTCCCTTCATCGCGCATTTTGATAATCTCTTGCGCAAACGCCAAAGAGGTCAGGCCAACGGCATCACAATCCGCCGCTAAGCCGAAACGGTGGGCGGACGTTGGACTACCGCCTACAAGCTTGTTCACGCGCTCACTGCGGAAACAGGAAGTTACAATGATTCCACGGCCAACATAAGCGCGGATTTTCTCAAGCTGTTGAGCCGTGTAATAGATGTTGTCCATTTCGGTAGATGATGGCTTGTTCTCAATACCGGCACGGCGTGCAGATTCGCTGCGTGTCAATTCTTTTAAGCTAAAGTGTTCAGTGATTTGCATTTTCTTTCTCCATTAAAAAAGGCCGTCTGATTTCAGACGACCTGTCGTTACTCTTTATCGATAAATTTATCAGCCGTTTTCTTCGCCCACTTCTTCATCATTCCGGGGGCAAGGGTTTTAACGGTGTCCATCGCGTGGCCTGTTAGGATGCCGACAAACGCGCCAGCAATCGCACAAGTCCACACCTGATTAACCATCAAAAACCGTTCCACTACCGCCGCCGCTGCCACTGCCGATACAACCGCCTCAAATACGCTTGAGACAATCTTGTCGTGGTCTTTAATGCTCGACCACGCACTGCCGACAATTCCGCCCCCTATGGCAAACAGGTAGCCAAATTGGAAAAAATCCATCATTCCCCCTTTAGGCTGTCTTTCAATTTTTCGCCCGAAAACAAGAATTTAAGTGAGTTATTGCCAGCCAAGAGGCATAAGAAAGACAGAATCGGCGGAATGACCATGCCTGTGTGAGCAGGCGGAAACGCTCCCCAAAACGCCTGAGCCGTCAAGAACCAAATGAACGCCGACACCAGCAATAAGTAGCCTGAAAAGACGTTGCCCTTGTACGTCTGCCAGTACATCGCCGCCAACTGAAGCAAGCCGATACCGCCGAAAACTGGAATCAGAATAGATTCGGGTATCGTTTTGAATTTGTAGTAAATCGGCCAGTCGTAAATATCGACAGGCGAGAACGCAAACACGGCGGCATAGCCAATCAGCGATAATCCACTGGCAAACTCTACAACGCGCGTTCCCGTGCTAAAAAGCCACTTTTGAAAACGCACTGGCAGAAAACGCCAGTCCAAAACATATTTAACCCATTTCAATGAGTTACTCATTTTTTAACCTCCAAAGAAAAAGGACTTTTTGACAAAATTATCAAAAAGTCCAGTTACGAAAAAAGCCATCAAAAATTATGGCAAGGTAGTAGGCCAAGGGTCGTTAGTCAGGTACATGATAGGACTTACCCGAATATCCCCAATATCTCTATCAGTAGGAACCGGGTCAGTAAACTGGAAACGTATCATGTTGCCATCGCCTGGCCCACCTAAATACCATGTTCCGTATGGCGCACCCTTGTCGTTGTGGATGCCGCCAATCAAACTAAATTCTGACCTAAACCCTCTCGGCACTTGGTTTAAACCTAAAATAAAAACGTTCCGCTCCCTGTCAGATGGTTGAATGGAATACCCCGGGCCACCACGCCGCACGATACCGAACCACCCATATTTTAAACCACCGAATTGATACATCACGGTATCATTTTTCCTGCGTACTTTTAGATAAGAACTATCCAATTTCGAATTAATAGTAAGCGTTCGCCAGCCAGTATCGCCAGTCAAGACTTCCCAACCTTGGTTATCCGCGCCAGTTCGTTTTATCCACTTCAGCGCGCCATTAGTGGCTGCTGTGTCCACATAGGTCGTGCCAACTGGTGCAGCAACCTTTCCATTAGGCATACCAGTGCCATGAATTTCATACTCGTTGGCTTGTCCAGCAGGTGCGTTTGTGGCTGGTTGACTTGGTAGCGTTACACTTCCGCCGCCGTCTGACAGAGTGAGCGTATTACCAGATAATGTCAGCTTTTGCGGAATACCCACACCGTCACGGCCATCCGCTCCTTTTGGACCAGTTAACCCAATAGGCCCTTGAGGTCCAACAGGTCCGATTGGGCCTTGAGGTCCAACAGGTCCGATTGGGCCTTGAGGTCCAGCAGGTCCGATTGGGCCTTGAGGTCCAGCAGGTCCAATTTGACCTTGCTCCCCTCGTTCGCCTTTTGCGCCGGGTAAACCGTCAGCCCCTCGCTCGCCCGGAATACCTCGTTCGCCAGTATCGCCTTTTGCACCAGCCGCGCCATCTTCGCCTTTCTCTCCTCGTTCGCCCTTGAACTTAGTGAGAAATTCCTCAAAAGTGCCAGTAAAGCCAAGCTCCCTTTTCGCGCGGTCGTACAGGTCTTGCCCTGCACCTTGAGCGATGGCGGTTTCCTTAACGTCAATTTCGACAGCCGGCGTTTTGTCGGATAGGGTAAATACATATTCCGTCATAGCGTAATGACCTCCAGTAAGCAAATTTCGCCACGAATCAAAGTGTGCCGTGTCGATACATTCAGAATGTCGTACTTGGCACGTCGCCATTTCGCGTTTTTGGAAAATTCAGGCGGGAACTCCAGCGTTAGGACGTTCTCGGCTACTTGGATATTCGCCGTAGCCTCGAACGTTTCGCCGGTGCTTGGCTCAACCATCATTTTCAAATGAGCGGTCGATAAATCAAACGGCTTACCGTCTGCCGTTACCGTTACTTCAAAACGCCGTGCATTTCCGCGCGGCATCTCGATGTTTATAATCGGGATTTCCGCTTTGATTTTAATCATAATTCCCCCCCCTTTCAGGGTTTTGACAAAATTATCAAAAAGTCCAAAATAAAAGGCCGTCATGTTTCAGACGGCCTCTTCGGTTATTTGGATTTGCGCTCCAGTGCCTCGACTTTCTCAGTCAGTTCCTGAATGGCTTTAGTCAAAACTGGAATAAATGTTTCATACTCGATTGTGTATGTGTCGTTCTTCAGGTTTACCATCGGCAACTGCCCATATTCAGCCTCAAGCGCGGCAACGTCTTGAGCGATAAACCAGTGACGTAGTCTATCTTCCTTATAGCGGCCGTCTTTCTTCGGCTTCGCCCACCACTTACGCAATTTTTCTGAACGCTCATCTTCCGGCAGGTCTTGGAAAAGCTCGTCAACGTAGGCATCACGGCGGTCGTAATAGCCAGTTACAGGCTTCAGTTTCATCACAAACTCTAAGCCTTTCTCAAGCGGCTTGATGTCTGTTTTATCGCGTCCGTCTGAACGGATATTGACGGTCGTAGGCGCATAAAGTGTCTGACCTGTTACACCGATTTGGATTTCTTTGTCGCCGTTGATTCGAGCGCCTGCGCCGATGGCGATTGAGTTTGTGATTTTCCCGCTTAAAACATCGCCTTGCACGTTTCGATAGCCTGCGCTTTCGCCGATGAAAACACATTGCTCACTGCTAGCGACTGGCAATACCCAATAGCCAACAGCAACGCTGGAATTGTGCGTTCCGTTCCTCAAAGCTGACGCGCCTATTGCGGTAGTTTTCTGGTAACCAGAACCTGACGACGCCGCGTCTGCACCGATAATGGTAGAGTAGGCCGCCGTCAATGCGCTATTCATGGCATTTGCGCCGATGATGGTTAATTCCTCATTCTGCGCGGCAGATGAAGTTGCGGAATAAACAAATTTAAGCTCCGCACTGCCCGAAGTATTGAGCGATTTAGGGCTTTTTACCGTGATGGTTGTTCCCGTTACCGATACAACTTCAACAGGCACAACATCGCCTTGCAATGTCTGCGCCGCGCCTGATGTCAAACGGATACCCACCCAGTAGGTTGCTTTAGCTCCTCGAAGATTAGGGAATGTCAGCGTGATTGCGTTGCCTGATTGGGTGTAGGTGCCTGATTCAGTTCCCTCCCATACAACATCGCCGCCATTTGGGGCGCGGTTTCGTTCAAGATTCTCCATCGCAGCAGAACCGATGACGGTTGCTTTATCAACCGCTTTCGCGTTCTTCGCTGCGTCGCCGCCGATAACCACTTGCGCCTCTTGATTTTGATATTGCGCCAAAACCGATTGACCGATTGCTACGGTTTTACTAGTTTTAGACGGCCAAAAAACCTCAATATCTCCAGTCAATCCAACTGGTGCAGTGCCGCCTAATGCACCACCGCCAAGCACAACGTTTGAATAACCTGTTCCTAAGCCTTGACCTGCATTACGACCAATGGCAACGTTGGAATATCCGCTTGTGATTCCTCGCCCAGCATTGCCACCGATACCGATGTTGCGAGTACCTGCCATTTTTGACTGTTCATACCATTCAGTTTCGGCTTGTACGTTAATCAGGCTATCAGGGCCAATGGCAATGTTGTCGCGGCTAATTTTTGAAAAGCCCTGCGCGCGGTCGCCGATGGCAATGCCTGAAACACATTTTTCCATCTTCGCCATTGCGCCCTCACCGATGACAACCAAACCTGCGCCTGTCCATTCAGTGTTCTTGAGATTAGCCGCCGCGCCTGAACCTGTAATAAAACGGCCAATGCCGCTGCGAATCGGCTGATACTGCATATCAACGGTTTTACCGCTAATTGTGAATTTGCCGTTTGTGTATTTGTTTTTCGTTGGGTATTTAGTACCCATATCAACAGTCAAGCCAAGACAGTCAATAAATACGCCCAGCGCGGCAGATTCAGCAGTGTTTACGGCTTCCTTTGCGTTGTTCTTAGACGGCAGATAACCAAAATCATAAAGGCTCATTGCGCCGTCAAACACGCGTTTCCAGCGCAAATCATCTACACCAACAATTACCGTAGCTGAATTATCAGCAGATGATTTATCCAATGGGTCGGCAACAAATAGCCCATCGCCATAACCTGCACCAGTTTCATGGTAGCCACATACAAACGCCACGCCATCGCCTGAGAATTGACGTAACTCATTAATATTTTTGACAATATGGACTTTTTTCACCAACTCTTTGTCAAGCTCGACTGAGTTGTTGCGGCGGTAGATGAAGTTAATTTTTTCATCAAGACGGCGAAGAACCCAGTTGAACTGCTCTTTTGTTGGTGGACGGTTGCCGATACTTCCCCAGCCGTCAGAATATTGGTTTTCGTCCCAAGGTTTGGTTTTGCCAGCAACGGCAAAGGTTTGCGTGAACCATTTTTCAGACATTTGTCATTTCCAATCCGTAAAAAAAAGGCCGTCTGAATCAGACAGCCTATCGGTTAAATTTTAATAATTGCAGGAAAGGCAATATTTCGCGGTCGTGTTTCATCGCCGCCCGTGTTGGATGTGTAGGGGAACGAGTTATCGCCGTCAACGCCGCCTTTTGAACCAAGTTGCCCACGCGCCGCCACGCCGTTAGGGTATTGCATAGTACCCTCGCCGAAGTATGAGATATGCTTGTGGCTTTTGATTTCATCGGCTTGGTATGTGCCGATTTTACGGTTGGCGTCAATTCCCCTGCCGCTATCCAAAGCGCGGATAAATTCGCCGCGAATATCTGGCAGGTTGAATGTTGTTGCGCCGTTACCGCCGCCATAGGTCGTGCCGATTGCTGCGAATAGGTCGGAATATTCATCACGCGAAACCGCTGTCCCATCACACAGCAACCAACCGTCAGGAACGGAATTGGAAGCCGTGTAAAGAATTGAACCGCTTGGGACGGCTTTCATAATGCGCTCATTCAATATTCTGCCTTGGTTTGCAGACAGCGCAGCATTTCCAGAGTTAGACGTTAGGTTATCAACTACAGACGCGGCCGCCTCTGTAATCATCAGTTGAATCGCGCGTTTCAGCCGTTCGTTATCGCCAACCGTGAGCGGCGTTTTATCTTTCGTCCAAGTCGCCGCCATTTGGGCGAAGAGATACGCGGCTTTTTCATCAGCCAAGAATTGCAACTGATTGAATTGCTCAACAGTTGGCGGGTCGTTATTAATTGCCGCCCAGCCTGCCTGATATTCATCAGCCGTCCAGTCTTGGCGGTCGCCGTTCTTGCCAAAAGAACGCTTAAACCAATCAAATAAATTCACTTCACAATCTCGCTTTCTGAAAGCATAACGCCCTCATCAAATCCCTGATAACCCTGATCCTCAAACCCGAACGGATCTTCTTCGTCAAATGCCATGACCTCAATGCCAACGCCTGCCGCTTTCGGAATCAGGCTACGCATATTGTTCAACAGGTACTTAGGCGTCTTGCGTGAGTTAAATACAAGCTGAATCTTGGCATTGCCTGCGTCAAATACCCGAACCATCGAAGTATCAAAAACCATTCTCATGGCATTAATTACTTCTTCGGCAGTGCCATGACCGTTGTTTACGGCAATCTTCCACTTGAGCAACATTCGATATTCATAGTCAGGTAATGACACGCTACCGCCTGTCGTTCGCTCGTAGGCGCGGCGTAATCTCGCCTGCCCGAAGCCTTTAACGTCCGTCTGCTCCTCGAAGCCGAAGAAGATAATTGATTCAGCGTTATTGAGTGTGCGTTTCAGCCCGACAATATCGCCGATTCTGTCCAATTGCACGCCCTCAGCCGTATCAAGCCCGCGCTTGAATTGCAAATCGAAAAAAGCCTTGTGCAAACCGTTCATCGGCTGATACAAGGCTTTAACGAAACTTTCAAATACAGGTTTATTCCTGAATTGGTTTAGGCAGTTTCCCCACGCGTGGCTGCCATGGTCGTAATCTCGAATCATCAAGACACCTCAATTCGTGTTAGGTCAAAGATTGCCCGTTCGTAGGTATTAATCACGATATTTTGCGAAGAATACTCACTGTCGGCAGGTTTTGAGCCCAATTCCGTTTGAACCGCGAATTTCAAGTCAACAGTCGAAACGCCCGGCACTTTAAACACGGCGCAGAAGAATTTTTGCAACAGCACGTCATCGCCAACCGCCAACGCTTTGCCAATCTCCAAGATATTCTGTCGAATCGTATCAAGGCCGTCAGTCGGGAATTGCGCCTCCGTGCCGTCAAGCATTTGCAATTTCGCTTTGACCCAAATGTAACGGTAATTCGGACGGCTGAAAGCGACTTGTTTCAATCCTGTATTAGTTTGGATTTGTTTAACAATATCGCCGTTCGTGTCGATACCGGCCGCTTTATATTTGTGCAAGGCTTGGGCAATATCATCTTCATTGCCGCCGTCAATAACCAGCTTAATAGAATGTGGCTTCAGCTCGTTCGCCGTCTTGTCCGTGTCGTTTTCAAACAATTTAATGTCTGTCGCTGTCGGAATCGCGTCAGTGATATTGGCAATGATTGAGTCATATGTCGCCGCGCCAAGCGTATAGACACCAGTTTGATAACGTCGTCGCAGTTCCTCGTCTGTCTCAACACCACGGCCCGCAACCGACTGAAGATTTGAAACGCGCTTTACACCAGCAATCAGGGTTATCAGCTCGTTAATCATGCCCTCCGAAGCCGTATCATTCACGCCATCAAGCGGCGAAGCTGAAACAGGCGAACCAATTTCAATGAACGACAACCCAGCCGATAACTGAACCACCATAGAAGATGAAGTCTTAACAGCTACACGAATCGCCGCGCCTGTTGTCGATACGGCGTAATTTGTTGACGACAAAGCCGCCGCCAAGCCACGCAATACGCTGATTGTCGTGGCGTTCTTGCCACTTGTGAACGAATACTTCACGCCATCAACCGTTACAGAATAAGTCGTATCATCTGCAACCGTCGGCGCAATCAACACGTCCGCCGCATTGGTAGATGACACGCTGATAGATTCAGATGTTGCCCAAACGACTTGAGTGTCAGAGTTGCGAATCTCCGAACCGGCAGGAATGTAAGTCCCTTGGTCGCCATAAAAAATAACCGTGGCTTTTGCGTCCACCGCCTGCAATCGTGATACGCCTGAAAACGACACAGCATTGTCGAGTGATACGCCTGTCGCCGTCGTGGGATACATGGCGTTATAGACACCCTCTGCCACATTCCACAGCGCGGCTTCACGGTCGGCGAATGTGTTAATCAAAATGCCGATAATGCTGTCAGGGCGCGTTTGAATATCGTCAGAAATCCCATGTTCACGCAATCGCGCTTTGAAATCGTCAATAATCGCAAGGCGGATTTCAGGCAGTCTCATTTTGACAAAGCCTGCCGCCGTTACTCCGATTTTTTCCGCCATAATTACACCTTATACTCAAATTTAACCATGCCATCTTTGGTTTCCGCCTCGCCGTTGACGTAGAGATAACGGCTTTGAGAATCTACGCTTAAGTGTAAACTCCGAACGGCGGAAACATCAGGAACATCTTTTATCTTCGTCCGCAAAATGGCTTCAATAGCCGCCCTGTTTGGTTGCTTCACAAGGACACTTTCAAAATACGGCACGCCGTGATTCACGTCTAAAAACCACTCGCCCAAAAACGTCTGCAACGTGATTTTAATTTGCTGTTTGACACGTTCCGCGCCATCAACAAAATTAAAGTCTTGGTTTAACGTCAGGTCATGGGCAGCAGTCAAAGCAATATCAATACTCATAAAACCCCCTACTTCGGTGCGGACGTAGTGCCGCCACTGTCGCCGGTATGTGTGTGGCTCATTACAGATATTCCGCCTGCGACAACGTCATCAGTCGCCGTTACGCCGCCTCTAATATCGATATTCCCTTCACAAGAAACACCATGCCCACCGCTTACCGCCATACCGCCTGAGCCAGTTATCTGCCCGATTGTCGTGGAATTGCCCGTAAAGTTCGATTCAGGCGCATCAACTTTGAAATTCGTGGCAATAATGGTTACTTCACCCGATGGTGCGAGTGTCATGCTTGCGCTCCCGCAAATCAGCCGTAGATTTGCCGTATCAGCCACGCCAACGCCGGGGCGAACCATTGGGCTTGCGAAGCAGTCCGATAGGTCAAAGCGGCGCGGGTCTGTCGGCGCTTCATCTGAACCTGAAAGCCAGTTTTCCAAGGCGTCCTCGGAAAAGTGCAACAGCACGTCATCGCCTGCCTGCAACGGTACGCTAATCATCGCGCTGCCGCCCATGCCGGTAGGAAAGCAAACAGGAACGCTCACAATTTGAGGTGCTGGCAAACTGTCGCCGCTAGACAGGGCAATCGGCATGGCAGGCTTTACCACTGCGAGCGAGCCGTCCCAACTCACAATCTTGCCGGGCAAGCAGGTATGAATCTCAGACAGTTCAGACTTAATTTCTTCTGCAATATCCGTCATTTAATCTCTTTCAGTTCCAACTCGCTGACCCAATCGCCATCATCTAACGCGCCGGAATGTTTCACGTTCTCAACACGGTAGAAATCGTTGATTTCACGACTTTCAACTTTGACAATATCGCCCGGATTAATGAAAGGCAGAAGCAGGCTCGTCACTTTCCAGCCGTCGCGCTGTTGCTCAGCGGAAACTACTTCTTTTTGCTTGCCTTTCTTCGTGGCAACAGGCGCTTTTTCTCTCGCTCCCTCGCGCTGCTTTTCGGGATAACCAATCAACCCACTATCAGGCGAAATAACGACCGCCTGCCGCTTGGTTGTATTGAGCTTTTTAATAACCTGAAGCGTCTGATTCTGTACCGACCATTCCAACCCAGTACCGGCGACAATCTTGTCTAAAGCCTTACGCGCCGCGCCCATGAAACTAAACCCATGCTCCCACGTTCGATTCGGAACGTCTTTATCCATGACTAAATGAAGATTCATCTGCCCGGCAATATCTTTGATGATTGTGTGAGCGTTCACGCCTTTGCCATAACCTAGCGAGACGGCGGAATCACGCAATTCGACCCAGCCATCAGCCACGATAAGCTCTGTAATGCGGTTTTCGCCGTCTAAATAAGTATAGGCGTCAACCACGCCACCAGCCGCCATCAGTACATCTTCTTCCTCTTCCTTATAGCCAGCGTACAAAACACAAAAGCCATCAGGTTTACTAATGGCTTCCACGGTTTCAGGCTTTAGGTTGTAGATTTTGATTTTGTGCTGATTCGGATCGGGTTTTGTCGTTTTCTCAATCTCAAATTCAATATGAATCGGCGGCTTGATTTCCTTACCTTGCCCGCCTGATTTCCCAACAACAAGCCGATACGTTCGGTCAAATTTATACATAATTCGCCCTATTCATCGCGTGATATATAAACCAACTCAACCACATCATCGACAAAATCACTTCTGCTGATTGTCGTTTTTGACGTGTCTAAACACGTTGCAATCAGATAGCCTTTAGGCAAGTCCAGATGTGGATAATTGCCCAATAAAGGGTAATTCGTGATGATACGAATCCCCGACAAAACGCTTTCATTATTGGCATTGGCAACCGATAACGTCCAAATTTCCGCTTCATCATTCCAGGCGAAATGCAGGAAGTATGTTACATCATCAAGTTCAGCCTCGACCTCAAAATCGTTTGCGTCAATCAATGGAATTTTTATCATCGTCCCCACCCAAATGCTTGGCTCGCTTTACTCGTTGGCCTTATGGTTTTACCTGCCTTTTGAGACGTTTGCGCGGCCTTATCAGCGGAAGCAACGGCCTGCGCCTTATCTGCCCCTTTAGGGCTTGGCGTCGTCTTGGATTTGGCCGCCTTTGAAACCGTTGAAGATTTGCTCTTCGTGTTAGTCACTTTGCCGCCCTTCTTCTTGGTTTCGCCTGCCTTGCCCTTGTTTGCCGCCTTTACTTTGCCCTCCGGCACGTCCGTAGTCTCGACAGTAGCCTTTCTGATATGCGATAACTCAAGGCTAACTGTCAGACACTCGCCGTCATCAACGTTACGCCCGATATCGCACGATTCGATGGCGAAATCAACATACATATCCATGCCGGTAATGACCGTGATAGGCGTTCGTTGCTCATGCAACAGGCGCAAGGCTTCTTTAGCGTTAATCAGCTTCTGCCGCCCTGCTTCTCCACGCAGTACAACGGCTGCACTGGTAACAATGCCCTCGATATGCAGTTTCTCGTTTTCGTTGCTGATATGGTCGGTAATGGGCGAGCCGTCCTCAACAACGTACTTCGTGACCTTGCTTGTGAGGGTTACAGTCTCTTCAAGCAATGCGTCAAGCTCAAGCGTGCCGATTTGCGTTCTCGTGTTGCCGATGCCGAAAACTAGATTCACTAAACTCATTAACGCACCCCTGATAGACGTGGCATTGGACGGATTCCATTCACGGTAACAGCCGCAGCCCTTGCAGGGTTGCGCGCCCCGTTGACCGTGATATTGTTCACTTGGCTAACAGAACCGCCGCCGCCTGCCGCTGGAATCTTCGCAGAAGCGCCCATAATGAAATTCACACCAGCGGAAATCATGCCTTTAAAGCTGTTCCATTTGGCGGCAATCCTGTCAATCATCCCGACAATTCCGTTAATAGCGCCATCCCAAACGCTTTTAATCCACTGACCTGCTGCCGCGCCTGCCGCTTTCACAGAACCCCAATGACTGCTTATTAAAGACACCGCCGCAGAAATGGACATTACGACCATCATCAATGGACCGCCAATAATACCAATCAGCAAGCCGACAGCCTCTTTAACACCGTGAAAGCGAGAAGTTATCTCTGCCACTTTCGCGGTAATCCAGCTTATCGCGCTATTCCATGCGTCTTGAATCCATTGGGCAGCCGCCTCAGCAGCCGCTTTAATATCTTCCCAATAGTAGATGATTGCAGCAATCGCCGCGCCAACCGCCAAAACAACAAGCGTTAATGGCCCACCAATCACGCCGACAACCACACCGACAGCCGTCACAATCGAACCAATCACACCAACAATAGACGAAACAACTGTAAAGACGGTAAACAAGATTGCCGCAATCGCTGCACCTTTCGCCAGCCATTCGCCCAGCTCCATGCCAGCGCCGCCCAAAAAGTCCTTGATTGCAATCAGCGTTTCTTTAACCGCATTAATTTGGTCGCGCCATTCCTCAACACGCCCAATCAGTCCGCCTGTTACTGATACACCGCCTTGCAGCCATGTGATGATATCTTCGCCGATAAGGTAGATACCGTACAGCAATGCCGCGTATTTGAGCATTTGCAAAATGCCAGCTTTATTTGCCATGACTGCATTTAGCCTCATTTTCGCGGCGGCAAATAGGTTTGTCGCGCCTGTCGCGGCCAATACAGCAGCCCTAAACTGGCTGACGTAATACACGGTAAAGGCAAATGCAGACACGCGCCCAATCTCTACCAACGTCTCGGCAATTTCTTTCAGGTCGTCCGCGTCAAGGTTTTCCAGCATACTTTGAAACGCTTTCAAACCCTCTTTCGCGCCGTCAAAGATACCGGCTCGCCCAATCTCCAGCTTCAGGCGGTCGAATTGGTCGCCGATATTGGACGTGATGCCCTCCCAAGTGTTCGAGAGTTTATCCATCGCGCCGGCGTATTTCTCGTTCCAGATAGCCTGCAAGGTCGCCTGAATCTGCTCACGGCTGTTTGCGTCAACCAGTTTGGTTTGTTGCTTGCCTGCGCTGTCGGTATATGTGTAGGCAATTTGCCCCGCTTGTTTCGCGGCTTTAATGCCAAACTCTTTAAGGCGTTCGTTTTCGCCCGTAACAGCGTCTGCGATTGCCTCAACAGCCTGCATGACAGGTTTGCCCATCGCCGCTGCCGTATCGCCAAGCGTTCGCAACAAATTGTTGTTTTTAGGGTCCATGCCGTAAGCGCGAAGCTTAATAAAGGCATCGGTAACGCCCGCAATATCATAGGGCGTTTTGGCGGCAAACTCGGAAATCCAGCCCATTGAGGCTTTGGCTTTCTCGCTTGACCCCTCGATCGTGCCTAAGATTGTCTCGAATTTCTCAAACTCGGCACTGGTCGAGATAACAGACTTAATCAGCGCACCACCTGCCGCAACGCTGAAAAGCCCAATTAATTTGCCTTTGATTCCGTCAATAATACCGCTTGTCTGTTGCAAGCCGTCATTCATGTTTTTGCCCAAGGCTTTGGCTTCGGTTTGTGCACCTTTCAAAGCGGCTTGATACTTCTTAATACCTGATTCTTCAAGCTTAAACTTGAGAACCGTAACCAACTCTTTCATTACGCTCATTTTGCACGCTCCATCGCCTCAGCCTCGGCAGCCGCTTGGGAATCCATCAAGGCATTAATTTTCAGCAGGTCAACCAATGAGGCAGTTCCGTTCTTGACCTCTGTCAAAGTAACAAAACCGCCCATGATTGGCCGCCAAATCAGAAATTCCGCTTTTATTTCTTCGCGGAAGTTTCCGTTTTCTTGGTTTTTAATTTGTCGGCCAGTCCAGAACGGCCTAGCCATTGCGTCAAAGGGTCGGCGAAATTCTCCTTGATGATTTCAACCAACAATTCGAGAATTTGAACCGCGTTTTCAAAGACGATTTCACGGCGGTCAGCAGTCAAACGCACAAATTCGCGGTCGTCCTTATCGTAAACCGACACATAATCAGCCGTAATCAGGCGCTCTGCCCACTCAGTCAACTGTTTGCCTGTAAAGTGGGCGGACAGCGTTTCAATGGCTTTAATCGCCGATTCATCGCCATCGCCTGCCAAATTACCCAAAGCAGGCAATAACTCTTTCTGCAAGTCGCCAAACACGCCCAACGCCGTAAATGCGTCCATGCGAATAATGCCGAACTTGTTTTGACCAATTACCACTTCTTTAGAGATACTCATTAGTTACCCCCTGCAATATACTCAGCGGCGGCGGTCTCAAACGTCCATTCGCGTGTGCCGACCTCTTGAGAAAATTCAGTGTTTGCTTTTTTGACAATCCAAGCCGAACCAGCGGCAAACATGGTATCGCCGCGCAAGTCTTTAATCGTCAACGGCAACGGCAACGCACCGCCCGATACTTGGTCTGCGTCATAGAATCGGCTCAAAACCGTGTTGGTTTCGCTTGTTGATAACAGGGTAATAGCCACTTTACAGCGCTTGTCCGCGCTCATGGAACGAGCCACTTCGCCATCTGCACCTGCTTTACTTGTTACGCCGTCAGACATCATCTCAATGTTCACGAACGTGCCGTCTGCCAAGCCTTTAAAGCTATGAGCGCCGAACGTGATTGCCACTTTGTCGCTTGCGTATGTTTTAACACCAGCCATCTTTTAATCTCCAAAAGAAAGGCCGTCATGTCTCAGACGGCCTGTTTAATTACAGGGTATAAGCCAAAGCAAACTTGATTTCAACCAAGTGGATTGCACCAGCCAAACGCGCCACGCCGCCAACATCTTGCAAGATGCGTTTTGCCTTAGTGTTTGGCGAAATATCGGAAGAACGCGGATATTTGATAACGTAGGATTCCAAGACTTTATTTTCGGAATCAAGCTCAGGTTGAGCAATGCCGCCACGTTGTACGCCCAAGTCCAAGCTTTGGCGCATGGCGTTAACGATAACCTGAATACCCTTATCGGTATATGGCACTTTGCCGCCTGCGTTAATCAGCGCATAGGCCACATCAGCCTGCATATTCGCTTTAAGCCAGTCGCGGAAACGGATCACATCAATCCATTCGCCGCTTGCTGTTTTAGCCTGTTGAGAAATCGAGAACGATCCGAAATTCTCAAAGGTTGAGCCGTTCTTGCTTTGAACGACAATCACATGGCTTTCAAGCAATGTATCGGCGGTAATGCCGTTCAGTTTCACGTTAGCCCAAGTCTCTTGACCAGGGTAATAAGTGAAACGGTCTGCCATCAGCGCCAACTCAGGAAACTCAGTTTCCGCTTTTGTGTGGTATATACCGAACGTATAGGCATAGCCTTTAGTTTTGAGTTGGCTCAAGATATCCGTATCGGTTGATCCGTCCGTGATTTGTTCATCAGACGAAGCAGTGCCAAACATCTTATGATTTGCTTCAGCCCATGCCGCCACTTCCAGCACATCGGCAGCTTTTCGACTGGAGATAGCCAAGCCGTACCAGTCGCCGCCTGCTTTTTGAATAGCAGACAGTGCGTCCGTCCATGATTCTGTAGAAGATTCTTCTTGTTTATCAAGGTTCACATATTTCAGCGTGAACGCATCGTCAGAAGAAATCGTCAGTACGTTATTGTTGACAGATACCGTCACGCCAATAGAGGCGGCCGCGGTTTTCAGCGCGGTAGCAATGGCGTTAACCTGCATTTCCGCCGTGCCGGTAGTGCTTGCGGTTTGCGTTACCGTTTCACCGCCAACTTTACGCGCTACAGTGATTTTATATTCAGCGGCTTTGGCCTTATTTACAGCCAGCTTAACGCTGTTGATTTGCTTGCGGCCAATGTACAGTTTGCCAGGGTGTCGCCCTTGTGAGAACCAAGCCTGTGCCGCGCGATACACTGCATCGGTAGGCTGTGCGCCCATTTCAAGCAGTTGGTCGGCACCAGTAATTGCCATCATGCGGCTCAAATTCAAATGATGCGGCACAACGAAGATGGCATCAGAAAAGCTAGATGTTGCGATTCCTGTTGTATTGAGGCTAATCTGCACATCTACAAGGCGGTCGATATTCGCCATAGTCTTTACTCCATGAAAAAACAGCCCTATGGCTGCGTATCAATATTTAAATCTACCGATTCGATAAAATCGATGGTTTCTGTTGTGTTTGCCGTGTAGCGATATCTGAAGCCTAAGACTGCCTGTTGCTCATGGTCTCGCTCAAATAGCTTGGGCGCGTGTTGTATCGTATCAAAATCGACAATATCGGCGTTGGCGGCTTCCAGCATATCCAAGACACGCTCCGTTTGCAGGCGCATGGCCACGTCATCAAGAATCTTGTCAGAATCCTTACCAAAACAGGTTAGATAGACACTGGCTTCACGGTTTGCGTCAATCTGACGACTACCATCATCAGCAACATTGCCGACAATCGCGCCCCATTGAGCATTTACCGTTCGCACATCAAGCAAAAAGAACGTTGTTTTAGGCCGTTTCCCGTTCTCGTATGCCCAGATAACAGGGTAATCGCAAACGCTCTCAACGATGTTGTACAGGTCATCTCTCACGATTCAACCTCCGTTACAGCGTAATAGCGATAATGGCTAATCACGCCCATCTGATTGGGCGCAATCGCAATGACACGATATTCACGCCCCTGCCACAAGATAACATCGCCTTGGTCGTCCGTCCCCTCTACCCTCAACAGTTCGTCAGTGTAGATTTTAACGGCTCGCTCAATGCGTTTACCCTCTGGCAGGTTTTGCATATCGTCATTGGTTACAGGTTGCACGCTCGCCATGATTTGCAGTGCTTCTGATTCTTCATCAGCGACCCAGCGGCCTTTAACGTACTTACCGCCTGCAAAGCGTTTAATCGTTTGCGGTTTTCTAAAACTAATCATTCGATTTCCACCTTACAGAATTAACGAGCTGACCTGTATCAATCAAAGGCTTACTTGAGCCTTTCCGCCTAATGGTTGCAGGCGCGTTAGGCACCCAGCCACCGTTACGGATATGGCCTTTCAGCACGTCTTGATACCACTGCCCAAGCTGAGACAGCCCGGCACTTGCGGACATCCCCTCCATGACACGGTAAACAATGCGCTTTTTAGCTTCAGCGATTTGCCCCTGATTTTTGTCAAAGCAATCATTGATAAACGGTCTGGACGGTATGTTTCTCGTGCCGAAATGGTTATAGACGGCAATATCGACAATATCGACGCCATCATGCGAACCACTCCCAGCTTGAATACCCACCTTGACCTGCTTGTCTTTAAGCTGAATGACGTTCTCAAGCGCCTTATCAAGCCCCATGTCAGACAGCTTAACCGATATATCAAAGACACCCACAGCAGCCACCAATAGCACCAGCGCCAACAGTAATAGCGCCAACACGCTTGCAGACGTTGTTTAGCTTCTCATAACGTGCCAAAAAGCCGTAAGGGTCTGCTGCATTACTGCCGTTGTTTCCGTATGAGCGCGACAAGTCGCCCTCTTTCTCAGATGTTACGCCAGCAGGAATCACGCCCACCAATTCCGCCTGTTGCTTCAGCGATAAGAGATAAGCCGCGTAATAATAGACGGCCTCTTTCTGCTTCGCTTCAGGCAGGCAGGCAGGCGCAAAATCAACAGAAGCAACCAACGTATCATGCAAGACGGCTTCGTCCATCGTCTGCAACATTGGCGCGTGTAGAAGCAGGGTTTTTACAGATACGTCAGAACATTCCATTTAGGCTTCCTTTGCCAGCGTCAGCAGTTCGTCTTTTTTTGCGTTTGCGTCAAACTGAACGCCTTTTGCTTTCAGGTATTCTTTCAATTCTGCAACGGTCATACCACCCACTTCGGGCTGTTCTTCTACCGTTGTCGGAATCTCGTTACTTGTCGCTTCTACCAGTTGACCGTTTTCCAGCAAGCGTTTAACGCCGTTGTCGTTTTCGTCAACCTGAACGACATCAAGCGGCGCAACCACGATACTGCCGTTCAATACAACGACAGACGGCTTCACGTTTTTGACATAAATCATCTTTTAATCTCCAAGAAAAAGCCGCCATATTTCAGGCGGCCTCAAGATTAAGCGGCAGGCACTTCAGCTTTTGAGAACGCCAAAGCGTAATGCACGGAAACGCCAGCGGTTCGAGCGTAGCAAGGAACAACCAATTCGAGATTACGCGCTTGCGCTTCCAGCTGGTTGAACTGCATTACTACTTCGTGGCTCATGTTCTCGGCGTCAAATTCGCCGATAAATACCAAGTGAGCGCCACCAGTGCCTGCTTTGTCAAACTCAGGCGCTTCCACCAGTTGCAAGCCCGGATGTTTCTTCAGGAAGAAGCCCCAAACGGTTTCGCCAGTGCCGGCAGTGTAGATTTTTGAAGTTACAATCGCGTGAAGCGTAGACGACAGAATCAGCTTATTAGGCGTGTGAACACCTTTAGACTGCAAGCGAACTGCGTTCCACAAGGCATCGAGATTCTGCATCAGCTCTTCGCCGGTGCATTTATCCCATGCTTTCGCAACTGGCAAAGTGGTTTGACCGATATTCGGATGATTGGTCATGCCGTACAAGTTATAGTCGGCGTCGCCAACCATTGCCACCTGATTCAGCTTAACTTCAACCGCACGGCGTGCTGCGTCGGCTTTCTTGGTAGGCAGGTTTTGACCCAAACCAGCAGAAGCTTTCAGTTCCATCACGTTATAGCCGTAGCTGTTACCGATGGTTTTAACGCGGATCGTGTGCTCTTTACCCTCCATATCGGCGCGTGGCAGGTCGTCGGCATAGTTTGCGATAATCTTCGCCATACCCACAACGTCATAGACTTTGTAAGTGATGGTTTCAGCCCATTCAGGCGAATCAGATTCTTGCGGGATCAGCGACAAGCCCAACATTGGCGGGCGTTTTTTCTCGTAAACTTTGGCTTTCACATAGTCAAGTTCACGCGCAACAAAGACACTTTGATCTTCATTGAATTTCTGACCCATATTTTGAACAAAGGCGGCGATTGTGCTTTTCTCCGCCTCGTCATAGTGCATATGTTTTTGATTCATTAGTTACCCCTTAAACAGTAGGCGCGTGCAATTCAACGCAGGCGATTTTCTCGCCGTTCACGTCTTTCACATCGCGAATAATGGCATTAGTCAAAACGTTGGCGGCAGTGCCGTCCAGCAAGCCGTTGGCGTCAAATTTCACAGGGTCGCCAGCAGCGGCGGTTTTACCTGTCGCAACACGCACCCAGCACAGGCCGCGAGTCATCACAGACACGCAATCGCCTTGCTTGTATGGCTCAAGTTGAGCGTGTGAGTGGATGGTTACACCAATAGCGGCTTTAACGCCTTTACCGGCTACAACCAAGCCTTTAGCGTCCTTGCCAACAATTACACCTGATTGCAAGCCGTCAGCCGCAACAGGATAGCTTTCAACACGGTCGAAGCCGCTATCTGCTTTCATGCCTGCAAATGCAGGATTCATGTAGTTATCATACATTGCCATTATTTACCCTCCTAATTACCGGCAATCATCTTGGCGCGTGCTTCAGCGGCTGACATGCCTGCTTCTGCTTTGCCGTCTGCCATATCTTGGCGCTGACCTGCAACAGCTTTGGCTTTAGCTGCTTCTTCATGAGCAACAATCGCCATATCAAACGCGGCGGCCACATAATCGTCTGATTTGCCGTCCATGTTCAGGCTGTCGCCACGAATGGCTTTAATTACGCCGATTTTGATTTCACGGTCGGCAGAATCTTGCTTAAACTCAACGTTATGAGCTTTAGCCACCGCTTCCAGTTCCAAGCGTTCACGCGCAACAGTCAAAGCGTCTTGCTTGAACTTATCTTGCTCAGCTTGCAGTTTTTTCAAATCAGCTTCGGCAGAATCGGCGCGCGCTTCGGCTTTATCCTTAGCCGCGACAATTTCCGCCTTGTCTTGGTTCAGTTTGTTGTAAGCCTGAATCACTTCAGGCGCGGCGTCATATTCGATACCGTTGTCCAAACGTAGTTTTGTCATTACGACACTCCCATCATTAATAACGGCTTCTTCGTCGCCGTCCATGTTCAAACGCGCATTGCCTGCACGTCCCCTGCTTACAATAGCCAAATGATTAGGGACGATGTTCCGTTGCACCGCGTCATAACGTTCTCCGTTAGGCGTGATGCCCGGCGTTTCATCTAAATCCAATTCATAGCCTACTGAAAGTTCTTTATTGCCCGCGTTTACCGCCGCGACATTGTGAATCACAATATCCGCGATAAGGTTGTCTCCATCCTGTCTTGCAGGCGTAAGCACCGCGCCGATTGTATGGTTCGCGGCGTTTGCGCTTGTTACTTTGCCCGGGTGACCGTTTGTTATCGGAATCCCGGCATAAAGCGCTAAACTATCAGCCTTAAACACCTCTTCAGGCGGTCGATACTCTCGCCGCTCGCTACCGTCGGCGTTTCGGTAAACAAAAACCCCTGTCCGTGTCAGAACAGGGGTATCTTTAATAAATCCTTCGTCCGTCCGCTTTGCCTTAATCGGCGCACGGTCATAACGTATTGCCATAAACAACACCTTTCAAATCTTCCAAGTCGGGAAACACCGCTTCAGCAGAACAACGGCAATTTATCGGGTTGCCCGGATGCCCGTCTTTCGGCGGCTCGTCCCAGCTAAACTTTTCACCCTCTCTATGCTTGTGCTCTTCCCTGACACGCTCGTCTAAAGAAGTACGCCAAACGTAGCTTTCAACGCCAATGTTCTTTTGCCTTGCCATTGTAAGCTGTCCGTTAAGCTTCCCGATTTGGTCTCTTGCAATCAGCTTCGCACGGTTTCGCGGTAGGTCGAACGTTTCGCGCACAACCTCGGCTATAACCTTGCTTGGCTTACCGGCACGAACCGCCGCAACGATTTTGCCGTGCAGTTGGTCGAGATATTGAGACGGGATAGACTTAATCAGCTTGATGTTTTCAGCCTCCCACGCCTCTAATAAGTCAGCCAAGAATGGCTCTGTCGTGAATATATCAACACCAAACACCGAACGAAAAACAGCATGGAATTGCTGACGGTTGAATCTATCCGTCGCCTGCATGATTTGCTTAATGCTTGGCAATGTGCCACCAGTACCAAGAAAACCAAGCAACCACACGCGCAAATCTTCAAACCAGCCTGTCGATTCGGGAATATCCTCAATTCCATCAAGCCGTAGATTCAGCAACGGCAACCGCGCCTCAACCTCTTTCACAAGGCTGTCAGCGTATGCCGTCAGCAGTTGCTCATATTCTCGTTCAATCGCCAGCGGATAAAGCCATCTCTTAGGCTTTCGCTTTTTCTTCGGCATAGTCAACATTTCGTCCTGCTGCCTCCAACGTCAAGCCAAACATTCCCTGCGAAGCTAAAAAGTCCGCCGCCTGCGTTTCGCTCATTGCCCCAGTGCTTACAGCTTTTTCAATAGTTGCAATGATAACGCTGTCGGTATCGGCTTTAAGCTTCTTCATTTCCGCATCTTCTTTGGCGGTCGGTACATACAACGGCGGCCAATCGATACGCCAACCAGCAGGCACTTTGGACGCCATATGCTTTTGAGCGCAAATCATTGAGACAAGAAGCTCTAATGCAGGTTGAGCGCGTAGCCTTTCAGCCGCCGCAACCTCGTGGAATGTCCGTAAATCGCCCTCGCCTGTTGCGTTTAAACCACTGGCGCTGTCGCCGAATAAAACGCTAATCGGCAAGCCACACTCGGCTGATACGACTTGCTCAAATTTGCCAATAATATCAGTCAAACTGCCCAAGCCCATATCGCGGATTTCGTAGTCATCTTCCGAATCAACGGCAACGGTATTCAAAACGCCGCGCGTCATGTCGACCGCGTTTATTCGCTTCTGTACCGCCGCTTCCATATCGGCTTCAATTGCCTCAGCCAAGCCTTTCATCTTGTAGACTGGCTGTTGCTTGCGGTCGAGAATCTGTTTTGTCTTGTTCCGCGCTTCTTCCCAATCTAAAACCGCCTGATACGCTCTCTCTGTTACGCTTCTGCCCTGCCAATAAATCTGCGTGTGTCGCATTGATTCAGGCAACAAGTCGCCTGCAATCGGGATTAATCGGCTTTCATGCACCACGAAATCAGACTTGCTTGTCCTGATTCGGTATCGCTCAGGCGTACCAAAGTTTGATTTAGTCGCGTCGTTGTACAAGCCACCCTCAACAGACACCTGCGTCATATCATAGACGCGTAACTCTTCGATTGCGTCCAGTTGCTCAAAGCTCAATTCTGTCGTCAGGTCTGCGTTATCGTTGGTCACTGCCACAATACACGCCCCACCAAACAGACGGCAGTAGCTCAAGGCCTTTGAAATATTTGCCGCCACGTCCAGACGGTCTAATTCGTCAGAAATCAGGCCGTCTGAATCGTTCGTAATCTTCACGCCTGCAGACATCGCCTTATGTGCAGGCAAGTCAACAATGCGCGAAAAAATGCCCCCGCTCGCATAAAGAACAGTGGCGCTTGTCGTCCGTATCTTGGCGCTCACACCGTAGCGACTGCCCAAGACAGCAGACATATAGTCGTCTACTCTGAATTTTTTCATGTTAACGCCTTAAATCTTGATAGGTTGTCAGGTTTGCCGATTAGCTCCCCAAACGCACGACTACACGCATCAATTCGGTCGTCATGCTTGCCGTTTGGGAACAGTCTCATTTCATCAATCAGTCCCTTGTTCCATTCACCGCGCAACATCATCACATTGCCCACATTGACCTGTGCCGCGAACGGCTCGGCTCGTGTAACCTTATCACCCGATTCGGGGCTGGAAACAACGTTAAAGCCTGCCAACATTCGTGTCAGGTGCAAGGCTTGGGTTTTACCGGCTTGCCCCGGGTCTTGCGGTATTGACTGCATAACCAGCCGCCCATCAAGCGCGGCAGTGTTTCGCAACATTGCGTCTCGTTCGTCAGGGCTTTTGTCGCCGTGAACCATATCCGCAATGATGATTCGTCCGTCTTGGTACAAGCCGATTTTAGCGCCTGCTGTCGGGTCTCCCCCAACTGTTGCGCCCAAGTCCCAGCCACGACACCAGCGAACCTGACCCGTAGGAATCGCGTCAACGATTTGCATTTGGTCTGGTTTAAATACACCACCATCAGGCGGTGCAGGTTTCTGCAAATACTGCCCGGCAAACACATACGGCGCAGCTTGTTCCATACGGCGCAATGTTTCGATATCGTGCTTTTCAGGCCACAATGCTGTGCCGTCATCTTGAATAGCAGGTAGGCAAAGGTGTTCCCATTCTTCGCCGTTACCACCGTCAAGCAACCAGCCTGCAATGTCTTTCTCATGCAACCTCTGCATAATCACGACAATAGGCGTGTCAATGCTGTTTTTACGAGATTCCAGTGTGTTCTGAAACCAGTCGATAACGTTTTGCCGTCTAACCTCGCTTCGCGCTTCATCAGCCTTATGGAGGTCGTCCAAAATTAGGGCGCCTCCAAAGCCATCACGGTGCTTACCTGCACCAAAGCCCGTAATCGTGCCGCCTGTGCCTGTTGCGTACATCACGCCGCCGGCAGTTGTTTTCCAGTGATGGCTACTCTCGCTTGCAAGCTCCACGCCGGGGAATATCGCCTGATACTCTTCGTGCTGTAACAGGTTTCTGATTTGCACTGAGTTATTGACGGCCAGTGTCGCCGAATAGCTCGCATGAATAAACTCACTATCAGGCACGCGCCCCATCGCCCACGCGATAAAATTCACTACCGCAATTTCCGTTTTCGAGTATCGCGGCGGAATGTTGATAATCAGGCGTTTTGTTTCGCCGTTGAAAACACGCTCAAGCGCATTACAGATTAGGGCGTGATGTTTTGCTTGCGTCCACTGGTAGCCTCTCCGTTCGCGGAACATCCACCGTGTGAACATGTACAGATTGATTGAGCTTAAATCACGGATTACCGAAATTTCAGCCTCATTGAATTGCTCTAGTGCCATTTTATTTTAAATTCCTTTGGAAAATTGCATAAAAATGGCAATATAGCCTCCCATAGGATTAGCATTTTATGCTAAACCTTGTTCAAAACATCTTCGGCAATCTTGCGAAACTCTTCAGCATTAAGCCGTACCGTCGGCGTCATACTGCCATCACTCGATTTAACGTCAATTTCTTGCTTGTCGCCGTACTTCTTCGGCGCAATCTTGGAAGCCGCCCATTTACGTGCGTCTATCTGCAATTTAGCCTTTGAAACTGCCGCGCTCTCTGCTTCTGCACTGTCGGCAATCTCGATAATTTCTTCAGCGAAATAATCCGCCTGCTTATCTCGCGCGCGCGTGTATTGGTCTTGAAAATCAGCGTTTTCAATCAACCAGCGATAAACAGTACCACGCGCAGGCATACCAGGCTCAGCACAAATGGCTCTCAAGCTCAATCCGCCTGATATTTTTTCGCATATATTATCGGCTATGTCTTTCGTGTAATCTGTCGGACGTCCTAATTTGCGTCTTGTGTCGCTCATAGCACCTCCTTAAAAAAAGAAACCGTCTAACTCCGACCCCTCTCAGAATTAGACGGCTAAACACACACTCTACTCACAGGAAAAATGGAACGCCCTACACCATCAAGGCATAGGGCTATCAGACAGCCTAAAAATTCAAACGCCGCTTTCCATACAGAAAGAAGCTCAAATTCAGGCGGTCTGAAAACGCAAAAACCGCCTTTACGGGGCGGTTCATATAGCTATTTCCAAACTATAGCATAATTGTATATAAAAGGTAACATCACGTCAACAGATTAGAACAATTTCATATTAGAAATTTTTTCAGTTTCAACGCCATAACTGATTTGGTCGCCACGCACAACAAAGGCGTAGTCTTTAAAGCCTGTATAACCGCCATGCTGGTTTTTTGCATTAATACGCGCGTTGAAGATATGGCCAAAGTAAAACATACGCGTCATGCAGTTGCCCATTGATGGGTCAATTTTCGTACAAACCGCAATCCAACCTTTACGCGCTGGTGTTGTGTCAACGCTACGAATATTCATAGAATCAGGGTCAACAAGGTTATCAACCGCCCATTCTTTTATTGCTTTCTCAAACTGGCTCGGCGGCATCGGATCGGGATAGGTAGCTGCGGCTAATTGTTGTTGACTTGGCTCAATCGCCGCCGCACAAGCAGTCAGCAATCCTGCGACAATAGCAGTCAGTAATAGTTTCTTCATGTTGTTTTCCTTTTTGTGATAAAGAGTGTTATTAAATTATGCCACAGCGTTTAAACTCGTCATAGAGTTTTATTTGAATAGCCTCTTCCAGCTTGGCAATTTGTTGACTTACTTTTTTAGAGTGTCGCCATAATGTCATCTTGCTAATATCGTACTTATCCATAATATCAACCTGCTTCGGCACTTCCCTCAAGATATTCGACACCAGCGCATCACATATCAGCAGGTTTACGCCCTCGTTTTGTTGCTCAATATAGGCGGTAATATCAACGATTCCGCTCAAATCCTCGCTGTATTTACACTCCACTACTGCAAGCTCGTATCGGTTTAATACGCGCTCTATACGGCTGATAATCATCGCGGCGTTTGCGTGGGTTTCGGCCTGCGTTAAATTGCCACCGCCGCCGGTAACACCCTTGCTTTCACACCAAGCGCAAACCGAAGCCGTGTTATTCAGCGGCTCCATTCTCACGCCTCTAATCTTGTAAACGTCTTCCAATACCTGCTCAACCGTGTGATACATTTTCGCCCCTTAAAATTCCCAAATTAACCCAAAATTCCCTGCCGCCCACGATTGCAAGCGGTTTTGATAGTCTGTCATTTCTGCCGTGTTTAGCGTCGTCGTGCTGATTGGCGTTTTAATCTCCGTACCATCCGGCATGGCCTTTAACTCATAACCTAGAAACATTCCTTTGCAATACTCGTGCCACGTTTCCGCGCTGTACCGCCTGCCGTTTACCCACGCCTCATCTGCCAATTTGCCGTAGATTGCCCAAAGCCGCCTGTTCTGCTCTACGCTACGTTTTGAGTTATACGGCCTAATACACACTTCAAGCTCTGCGTTTGCCTCTAACCATACGCCTAGATTGTTGTAGATGGTTGTCATCAGCGGCCGCTTGTTGTCTTTAGTCAGCCTGTACGCTACGCTTTGCATTTACCGGTTTTCCCTTGCTGGTTCACTGCCAATTTAAAATTTCCTCAACCTGTTTCAACAATTCCCTTTCTGTGCCGTATAAGCTTTCAAACGTTCGTGGCGCGGCATGAAAGGCTATCCCCACCCCACCAGTCCGATGATGGGCAGGGCATAGCGGAATCGTCTCAAAATGGCTGTTCCGCCGTCCTATCCCTGCACCGTTTCGGATATGGTGTACCTCTGCCGGTATGTCGTATCGCCCACTGTTACGGCAGACGATACAACCGATAGAGGCCACACGCTCAAGGTGCTTCTTTTCCTCTTTTGTTTTGCTCATATAGAAATATCAACCAGATAAAACAACAAGCTAAGCCCCCAGAAAACAAGCAAGCCAATAATTGAAACAACATACCAACATTTCAACGTAAAGCACTTGTCATTGATTTTAAATTCAAGCTCACCGCGAATATCTTCCATTTTGCATACATACAGCAAAAAATCACCGATTTTATAAGCCATATGTAAAAACATTGCCGCTGAGACAAATACAAAAAAATTCATCATTCCAAAATCTCCGCAATTCCTATATCAAGTCCGCCGTCCTCTCTTGGCTCGCTTGAATATGTTGATAAAATAGATTTGACTTGGTTGTCGTTGTGATAGACAACGCCTTGCAAGGCATCGACAGCTACTTTTAGGCAGTTATCAAGGTCTAAAATAACCTTGCTTGCCGTGCCGTCCTTGTTCATCTTCGGCACTAGGCTGACAAACAGGATCACATCTTTTTCAGACGGCCTAAAACCTGCCTTTCCTGCCGCGTGAGAAACGCAAAGCTTGTACGCTTTCGCCTCCTTGCTTAATACTTGCCGATTCCGAAAGGTTTTCCAGTATCGGTTAGTGCTGATCGGATATGGCAGGGAAAGAACATTTGCTCTTTCCGCCGCCTCTACTATTTGCGCAATCGGGATTAATACGGCCAATGCCCACCCCAATCATCATCTTGGTTGCGTACTTTCTTGGCGACCCATTCGACAAAGCCAATCGCCAACACCACAACCGATACGCAAATCAAAAATACTGCCAATTTCATAAGTAATCCCACTTTCTGCCGAATTGTTTGTAAATCTTCTGCGCCTCGCCTGCTTTCCAATACTGTTTATCCAGCAGTGGGAACGCTTCGTTTGCAATTTGTACGGTATCTTCAACGCTTATTTTCGGCATAACCGTCAAATCCCATACGCTTGGCTTTGGCGGCTTTGGAACTGGCTTAACGCCGTGTTTCGCCTTGTATGCCGCTTTTTTTGCACTCTTTGCACTGCCAGTAATAAAGCCAGGCTCCATCACTGTTTTGATATTTTTGATAAAACTCACTAATCGGCTTTTCCTGCTTACAGCATTTGCAAACCCTAGACTTAGGCTCAACATATACCGGCTTGCATTTTTTAGTTCCCATCTCGCTCTTCCTCTTTCAGCCTACAACCAAATTCATCAATCGGCGGCATATCTACCCAAACTGTAATCCCGATCAGTGCCGCTATTGCACCAAGCCCAATTAAAAACAGTGTCATCATTTGTGGCCTCGCTTGAATTTATTGCGTTTCAGCAACTCCACTTCAGCGCGCAGACGTTGGTTTTCTGTTTTCAGTGTCGTGCCGGATTTAATTTTTGAGATTTCGATAATCTCTGATTTCACTCGTGCAAGCTCTGCGTTCTTCGCCTCAATTTCCGCTTGCAACTCTTCGATTTTCTGCGCTTGCACGGTCATTTTTGCCATCAAGCCGTTGGAAACTTTGCGCTCTTCGTTCAGTCGGCTGATTGTTTCCGACAGGTTCGCGCTAACCATTTCCGCCGCCTCTTCCATTTCGGCTTTTTCGGCTTTCATAGCTGCGTTTTCCTGCTCCAGCTTTTCAAGCTGATTGGTGTACATCGCCAACATTCCATCGTAGCTATCAACTGCCGCCATGTAGGTTTGTTTAGGCACACCGCCCAATCTGTAAATTAACCAGTTTTTCATTTCTTATTTCCTTTTGTTGCGCCATTCTTCAAATTTCTCGCGCCGTTTTTGAATCACGATTTCATCGGCTGGCTGGAAAGCACTTCCGCCGCTCCAGTAATCGCTCTTGTCGCACTGATAGCCTCCGAAGTAGAAGCTCTCCCGTTGCTCAGGCGTTTGTGATTTCTCGCATCTTGCAAACCCTTTCATCGGCGTGTTGGCCTCTGATTGGAAGTTTGCATGTTTGCAGTAAAAGCAGGTCTCACGCATTTACCGCTCCTAAACGCTGTAAGGGTCATGTTCTTCATGTTTCGGGGCTTGCCAAGTTAAATCAGGCTCTTCCTCAAACTTCATAAACTGCCCTTTCCAGCCACAAACTACCGTTCCCATTTCGCCGTCTCGGTTCTTAGCGATAATCAGCTCGGCAAGGCTTGGATTCTCGTTTTTGTTGTAGTAGCTCTCACGATGGGGCATGATGATGATGTTTGCGTCTTGCTCCACGCTGCCACTGCCTCGAATGTCTGCCATGTTTGGGCGTTTGTCCGTCTGCTTTGTGTTTCCCCTGTTCAACTGTGCTACCAAGACGACAGGGATGTTTAACTCGACAGCAAGATTTTTCAGACGACGCGATATATTCCCAAGCTCTGCCACTTCGTCCTTACCGGCTCTCGGCATGATGTGCAGATGGTCGACAACCAACAAATCTAAGCCGGTAGTGAGTTTTTTCTCTTTTGCCAAAAAGCAAAGTTCGTCAACGTTCAGTAGGTCGCAATTCACGTCAAACTTCCAGTTATTCACTTGGCTGACGTAAATTGGCATATTTGCGTAATCGCTTTCTGTCAGATTGCCGGTCTTTAGGTTGTTCATCGGGATATTGCACTCTGCCGCCATGCCACGCCGTGCAAGCTCTAATCCGTTCATCTCGTAGCTTTGGAAATGCACTGTCTTGCCTTGCTTTAGCGCAAATCGTGCAATATTTTCAGCCAAAACCGTTTTGCCCATAGACGGGCGCGCCGCAATTACAATCAAGTTCCCATTTGGCAAGCCGCCGGTCATTTCGTCCAATTTCATCAAGCCGGTAGGCAATCCGAAACGCACACCATCAAGCCGTTTATCTAAATCCTGAATCAGATCTTCAACAGTTTCAGTAAAGCTCTTGGTTTCGCGCTTCACTGCGTCTTTGCCAACCGCCGCCAATTCATCCGCCGCTTTTGACAGCTTCTCTGCTACCGTCTCACCGTCTTTGGAAACCGCGATTTTTTCAATCATTGCAGAAGCTCGAAGCAAGCCACGCTCAACAAACCTGTCGTTCACAATGTCAACATACCGGCTGATGTTTTTCGCGCTTGGTGTGTTTTGGCTAAGGTCAATCAAGTAAGCCAAGCCACCGGCGTTTTCTGCTTCCCCTCGTGCTTCCAGCTTGTCGTTCAGCGTGATGATGTCTATCGGCTCGTTCGCCGCCGCCATATCCAACAACGCGCGGAAAATAATTCTGTGTTGCGCTTGGTAGAACTTTTCAGGGGTCAGGATTGCACATCGTGTAATCGCTGTTGGTTCAATCAAGATGCCGCCCAAGATGTTCTGTTCTGCCTCTACGTTTGCCAGTGATTGGACGGCTTCCATTTCCTCGATTTGGTTCATGTGTTTTTTCCCTTTATTGCTTAATTCGTTTTTGGCGGATGCCATTCAAGGATTTTTACAAAATTGCTTGTCTTGAAAATCCAGTCAAAATTTACTGCAAAGCCTGTTTGGTTTTCGCCCATCCAAAACTGATTCATTGCCACTTTTCTGAAGAAGCCTGCAAACCAAGCCAAGCCTGTTTCCTTATCCTCGAATCTCACTTTGCCGTTCGGTGCTACCGTTCCCAACATCTCACACCAGCGATTAGTAATAGCTCGTTTGCGTGTGTCGTTCAGCACTTGAACACTTGGCAGGCGACCGCCTAAAACTTCGTTGTACAAATCGGCGATTTCCTGATGTGGCACATCGGCAGATTTGCGGCGGCGCGGAATATTCCCATCTTTCGGTTTTCCTGAAAGGCTACCGTTGCCGTTACTGTCGTTCTTAGTCTCCAGTGAAGTTGGTTCATCGGTTTCTTGCTCACACGTTTTCGCGTTAGCGGAAACAAACGCGTTAGCGTTCAAATCGTCTTTGCCGTTTCCGGTGTTTGGGGGTAAGGGGGTATTATTTAATCTTGTATTATTTAATCTTGTATTATTACCTTTGACTTTTTCGTCAATAGGGGTCATGACTTTTTCGTCAATAGGGGTCATGACTTTTTCGTCAATAGGGGTCATGACTTTTTCGTCAATCCAAATCTTTCTGCCTTTGATTTGTTTCCCCTCGTAAACCAGTTCCAATCTTAGAAAACCAAGTTTTGCAAGATGGTTTACCCATCGACTTACTGTCTCTTTTTCGATTCCGTACAATTCAGCAAAATAGCCATTTGAAGCGGTGCAATATCCAAACTTGTTTGTTAGGGCTGATATTTCAGCGAATAGCAAACGTTCTGCAGGTTTCAAGCGTTTTTCATATCGCACATAAGCTGGCAATATCGCGTAAAAACTAGGCTTCTCGTTAATTTCCATCATCAACCCCTTTCACAACTTCAACCCAGACTTGGCAATCGAATAATGCGCTACTGGATTCTTGCAATTTCCAACCTTGAATCGCGGCTTATTGAAAACAAATCCCCGACTTTCCAAGTCAGATATTCGGGCGCATAACTGAGTAATCTTCAGTTTCTCGTATGCTTCCAGCGATGTTATGTGTCCGTTTGCGCGGATATACTCAACAATCTGCTTGCACTGTGTCTGTTTTTGGTCTATCATGTTTACTCCTTTTGTTGCAGGCCTCGTGCCTCAACCCTGCCCCACGTTCCTGCGTGGGGTTTTCATTTATCGGTCGCCCGTCTGTCCGGGCAGTCAACCGTCTTTCCGATTTGTCATAACTCCGTTACAATCGAGTTTCCACACAACAACCTACGGAGTAAAAAATGTCTAAATTAGAACTAACCGATTTCCAAATCATGCAACTGGCCGCAACGTTGGCCGTATCGCACGATAATTCGCCTAAGAAAGCCGTTGAACGCATGTTTGAATGCGCCGACCTGATACGGATAGAACTTGGCGATACCGAACTGGCAGAAGCCAAGAAAGCCGAACAGAAAAGGCGATGGGGATCATGAATAATTTCCAAACCGGCGTTACCGGTTGATTTTGAATGAGGCAAGACCGCTCGGAAGTCCGGCATTCAGTCTTGAGAACTCATATTCCAGCATGGCGGAAAGGTCGTTGATGTCCGATACACTCCCACGCTTTGCCGCCTTAACCAAAGCCTTCTTGATTGCCGCCTTGTCTTTCTTCGACAGGCGGTTTTTATTTTGCTTCTTCATTTTTTTTCCTTTCTGCTAAACAAGTAAATGGATATTCAATCTGAAGGGAATTTTTTGATCTCATACGAAGTTACTTTCCCATCTTTCTCTTCAATATAAATTTCTCGTTTATATTTCAGAGCTTTACATATTGCGGATTGCGTAACGCCAAGCAACTCCGCTGTTTTGACTTGCCCATTTCTATTTGCATATTCCAGCAATGTAGTTTTCGTCATGGATACCTCCTATCCATGAATTATAACCGCTTGTAATTTTAAATGCAATACTAGCGGTAATTATGTTTTATATAAAACTTCCAGTAATATTATTCAAAAGAGGTTTTCTATGAAAAAGCGTGAAATTTCAGATATTGAGAAAGAAG